>WNFM01291005.1_pt2 | contig 47682 bp, 38 predicted proteins | sample 5400271 | NCBI WGS metagenome assembly WNFM01 (sample SAMN13153352, study PRJNA577476) | soil metagenome | isolation source: 60 cm saprolite on Douglas fir-dominated hillslope | place: USA:California | collected 2013-09-17
CAATTCGTTCTTGTGCCAATATTGCTCTATCTGTTGGTGAATAATTGGGTTGTGTTGCTTTTGCATAGTTTTCTTTATTTGGGGAGATTGTTGCAACAAAAACAATTATTGCTTTTGGATGGGTGGTAATAAGTGTTGCCATAAGCTTGCCCAGTGCTTTATTTTGCTCTTGTAATCCTTTTTCAACACCAAATTGAGATAAAGGATTGTAGCCATATGATTCCACCAAGATTAGATCAAAATTTTCAGAAAGTAATGGCCCAAAAGTATATTGACCAATTGTAGTAGTCCAATTAAGCTCTTCATTGACTGCCAAAATATTGCTTGATTTTGCATAATTATCAATAATAATTCTTTGTGGGTCTTTAGGGCCTTTCTTATACAGTGAATTCATATAATCACTGAGTCCTCCTCCATGGGGTCCCAATGCTGCTGTCATAGAATCTCCAATCATGACAATTGTGTATGTTTGTTTTTTCTCAATAGCGGGAGCAGTGTATGACGTAAAAATAAATGGTGTAGGAGTAGGTGGTATTCCAGTAGTTGGTTGTAGGTGTTTGAGAAATAGCGTAGATAGCAAAAGCATTACTAAGAAGATAACCAGATACCATTTTTTCATTACATCCAGTATACCATGTCTAGCTCTTGTCCCTTAAATAAGGTATTCTCAATACATGCCATTTTTTATTTATATTCTCCGTACATCTTCAAACACTCTTTATATTGGTCAGACAAATAATCTTGAAAAAAGATTAAATGAGCATAAAAATAAGACAAGTAAATCAGCAAAGTACATGAAATATTTTGATTCCTTTGAACTTGTCTATTCTGAAATATATTCTTCCAGAACAGAAGCAATGAAAAGAGAATGGCAATTAAAGCAATGGTCACGGTCTAAGAAGGAGGCCTTAATACATGGGGAGAAAGTGCTATTAAAAAAGTTATAATCCTGAGCGAATATAATGAGTCGAAGGAGAAAAGAGATAAAAAAGAATCATTATGGAAAAGGTAGAAGGAGCGATAATTCTGATATAATCCATCTATGGATCATAAGCATATAGCATCAACTCGTCGCATAGAAGCATTTTCTGATGGAGTATTTGCTATTATCGTGACACTTTTGGTCTTAGACCTGAAAGTGCCGGATATTGTGCAAAATGCCTCTGTGCAATTTAGCCTTACATCGCTTCTTCATTTACTGCCTCAATTTATAAGCTTTGCTTTAAGTTTTGTAATTGTTTGTATTTTTTGGGTCAATCACCATGAATTTTTTAGCGTAATTAAAGCAGCAGACCATAAATTTTTGTGGCTCAACAATCTCACTCTTTTCTGGTTGTGTTTTGTTCCATTCCCTACAGCATTTATTGGGAGAAATCCTACAAATGTTATAGCGGTGATGCTTTTTGGTAGCGTGCTTTTTCTTGCAGCTTTGAGTTTTTCTCTTATGATAAGCTATGTATTTAGCAAAAAAGATTTACTAGATGAGCACATTTCGGATACTGATAGAAAAATTGCACGGAAAAGAGGATATTTGGGAGTAGCGGCGTATGCTTTATCTATACTTCTTGCTCCGCTTTCTGTGTATATATCTTTGGCTATATTCATTCTCGTACCTTTGTACTATTTTATTCCAAGAAGATTTGCATTTGCTTAGGAGCTACTCCAATGGTGCCTCTCCGTAAATATCAACTTCAGTTCCTGGGTTTTGGGAAGTTGCTGAGGTGGTATAGCCTGTTGTTGGTGGGTCAGCCCAGTCAAAAAGTGTCTTGGCATCAACAATTCTCATATTCACGCAGCCATGACTCATAGGGTGTCCAAGGTTGTTATGCCAGTAAGCACCGTGAATACTAAAGCCCTGGGAAGCACTCGCATTATCTCCAGCAAAAAACATCGTCCATGGGACATTTGGTAGATCATAAGAATCTGCTCCTTCTCCACCAGACATTCTTGTTGCTTGCAATTTGACCCAAATATGAAAGACACCTGTTGGTGTTGGGTGCCATTTGCCTGTTGAAACGGGGAAGTCATAGATAATTCTTCCATCTTCCGCAGCAAAAAGATGCTGAGAAGTAAGGTCCACGAATATTTTCTTCTGGTGATTGCCAGTCTGTGCTCCAAGTACAGATGAGGGCTTGGAAAGCTCAGATAAAAGCATTGGAGGGACTGTAATTTTTTGTCCCAAAAAGGTTCCTGTGGTTTGATTTATTTCAACTTTACCAGTCAAATCTTTAATGCAGCTTATGGAATTGGCACAAAAAGGCTTATTGTGACTGAGAAAAAGATAGGAAAGAAAAAGTACGGCTAAAATCCCAAACCAACTTCCAAGAATTTTTATAAGCCAGGGATGGGATTTTTTACGATGCGACTTCTTTTTCATGACCTATATGTAGCATATGAGGGATTTTGGGAAAAGTAAAGAAGGAAATTACTCGTTTTCAGTAATACTTACAGAAAGTTCTTTTCCGTCGTAGATAAAGTTAATCTCAATAGGTTTGGCATGGTTATTGGTTACATACAAATTTTGCAATGCTCCAGCACCATCAGGACTTGCAAAGATAGCAGTACCATATTCTTTAGGGACTTCAGGAATATTCGCAAAATTGTGATTGGTTGGCGCAACCACATCAAGCTTAGCGTCACGTGCAGCCCAGTTAATAAGGGAAGCTAAATGACACACACCATCTCCAATAAGCCAGCCGTCAGATTCAAAGCCTTCATAGCTGTTAAAATGCGCATTGGTTGTTGCTTCAATTTTATCCTTATATTCAGGAAGGATAGAGTCGTGGAAAGCAAATGTCTTTCCAGAATCGATAGTAACTGAATAGGAGAAAGGTTTTCTCACTTCAGTCCAATGAACGCTGTCACCCTTGTTAATTTTTCCTCGCATATAAAAGAGGGTAAGTAAAATATTATCCTTAAAAACATCACTGACCGATTGCACAGCATATCTATCGGTAAGAGAGAATTGTCTTTCTCCCAGCACATGAGAAGTGCTTCCCAATACTGTATGACTTGAGAAGATAGAAAGCGTTGCGATTGCTAAAAGTATTTGACTAAACATAAAAAAATAGAGGTCGCATATATTGCAACCTATTGAAGCTATTGTAACAAACTATAAGACAAAAGTCAAGTCGATGAGTACTTTTTATGTCCAGATTTTAGCCTCAAAATTGTATCTTGGAGCGATTTTTATCTTACACATCTCATACTCATTTCTTTTTGTATTTTAGTATGTTAGGATATAATCAAGATAAGCAAAGGCGCCGCAAACCTAAAGGCATTGCGGTATCTTCTAATATCTATAGATTTTAATCTAGGAATGTGAGGTGAAAAAAATGGCATACGAATTTACAAATAAAAAAGGAACAAAATACTACTTACACTCAAAAGTCGTAACGCTTCGAGGCGGCAATAGAAAACAAACCATTTACTATTTTGCCAAAAACCCAAGAAGTGAAGCGATTGATTCTGTTCCAGCAGGCTTTCAAGTAGTAGAAAATCAGAGGACTGGTTTACCAGTGCTCAAAAGAGGATAAGACTATTCAAAGAATTTTTTATCTTTGAGCTTTTCAGGCAAAAAAGAAAGGGGTTTTGACGGTCCGACATACCCTTCCGACCATGTGTAATCTTTGGCATAGTTAAGATCCTTCATAAGTTTGGTGGGAGCGTTGCGAAGGTGAAGGGGAATGGCTTCATTGGGAAATTGATATACTGCTTCTTTTGCTTTGCCTAAAGCATTGACGACCGCGCGAGATTTCTTAGTGGTTGCAAGATAGATTACAATGTGAGCTAAGATAAGTTGTGCCTCAGGCATGCCAATTTTTGTAACAGCCTCAAATCCAGCATTCGCCTGAATGAGAGCGCCTCTATCCGCAAGACCAATATCTTCTGAGGCAAATATTATCATCCTTCTGGCAATAAATTTAGGATCCTCCCCGTTTTCAAGCATTCTCGCAAGATAATAGAGTGCTCCATCAGGACTTGAGCCACGAAGTGACTTTATAAATGCGGAAATAATATTGTAATGCTCATCTGCTTTTTTATCATAGAGTCCAGCAGATTTTGTCTGAAAAACATCCTGTATTATCTTTGGAGTAATTGATCTCTCTTTGTATTGGACAACGCTCATTTCAAGTGCATTCAGAAGTATCCTTGCGTCTCCACCAGAAAGTCGAATAAGCAAATCCTCTGCCTCTGGAGTGATAGTTTTCTTATATTTCCCCAACCCTTTTATGCTATCAGTTAGTGCTTTGTGGATAAGTTTTTGTAAATCATCACTTTCAAGACTTTTAAAAACAAATACTTTCGACCTGGAAAGTAATGCACTTATTACTTCAAAAGAAGGGTTTTCTGTTGTTGCGCCAATAAGCGTGATAAGGCCTGATTCTACATGAGGTAAAAGACTATCTTGTTGCGCTTTATTCCATCTGTGGATTTCATCAATAAAAAGAATCGTTTTTTGTGTATTCTTTTTGGCTTCTTCGACAACCTTTTGTAAGTCTGCTTTTCCTGCACTCACTCCTGAAAGACGGTAAAATGCGCAGTGAGTTGCTTTGGCGATGACTTCAGCAAGAGATGTTTTGCCACTTCCCGGAGGTCCCCAGAAAATCATAGAGACAAGTGAGTCTGTATCTATCATCTTGCGGATAATACTGTCTTTTCCCACAAGATGAATCTGTCCTACGAATTCATTAAGTGTTTGTGGGCGAAATCTGAAGGCTAGATTCATGAGCCCATTGTAGCACACATTATTTTTATGTTATGCTTTCCGCATGCAAAAATACCCACTCTCTTCTCCAGTTTTTTTCTCATTTCATACGCTTTTCTTTTTGCTGGCCCTTATTATCGTCGCAGCTGTTTCTTCGACAACAACATTTCTGCTTTTTTCTCACCAGCAGGCAATACAGCTTGATAGTGTGGCGCAAGATGGGGGTGTGCCATTGACAGATTCGGGAGCAATAGATTCTTATATAGAAAGAGGAAGTCCCTACGATAATAGAACAGTAGGCAGTAACAGCTCAAATGTTATTTTCCATGGCCCAAGAGACAAAAAACAAATTGCACTTACTTTCGATTCTGAAATGACAGATAGTATGCGGGCCAGTGTCATTAATGGGAAAAGTTCTTATGACAAAAGAATTATAGATACACTTATCCAAACTCATACTAAAGCAACATTATTTTTAACAGGTATGTGGATTGAATTATATCCATATATCACTCGTCAGTTATCTCAAAACCCGTTATTTGAGCTAGGAAGTCATTCATACACAGATTCATCATATTCTGGTTTTTGTTTTGGCTTACACCAGTTGGCAGATACTTTAAAAATAGAAGATATTGGGGCAACAGAAAAATTACTCAGAGAGCATGCTGGAATTGACAATAGATTATTCCGTTTTCCAGGGGGTTGTTATACTCCAAATGACGTGAAGCTTGTGAATCAGGCAAATGACACAGTAGTGCATTGGGATGTTATAGGGGCAGACGGATTTAATACGAATTCTAATCAAATTATTCATAATGTTGTTGATAATACTCAGAATGGCTCTATTATTATCCTTCACATGAATGGTGCCCCAACTGCGCCAAAAACAGCAGATGCATTACCTGAGATAATAAAAGAGTTAAAAGCAAAAGGATTTAGCTTTGTGAAAGTTAATGAACTGCTCGGTTTGCCACAAGAGACAAGACAGTAGTACAATAGATGTATGAAAACTTCTTGGATAGAAAATGGAGCAAAAATTGTTCTGGCTGCAGGAATAGGATTTGGGATCTTTTATATTACTTCACACCCAAAGTCAAAAGTCAGAAGCAAATTACATACAAGGAAGATTAAAAGTCTAGAAATTTTACCAAGCGTTCGATTCGTGCGTAAGGAAAAAATATATCATTTTCATCATTGGTTTCTTCTTAGTATTGTCTATAGTCTTCTTCTTTTTAAGAAGAGATTCAGACGATCAAAAATTACCCATGGTCTTCTGACAGGTGGTATTCTCCAAGGATTGTTATATAAAGATAGATTTACATTCAGATATCCAACAGAGCCATGACAGATTTAACACAAAAACATTGCGTGCCTTGCGAAAGTGGTGATCCGCCATTACCAGATGGCGAAGAAGATAGACTTTCTAAAGAAGTTCCTGAGTGGCATTTATTAAGAAATCAAGATAACGTTGTTGTCCATAAGCTAAGGAGACAATTTACTTTTAAAGATTTCAAAGAAGCAGTTGCATTTGTGAATAAAGTTGCAGAAATTGCAGAAAACGAAGGCCACCATCCGGATATCTATATTTTCTATAATAAAGTGCAACTTGAATTATTTACGCATGCTGTCGGGGGATTGTCTGAAAATGACTTTATAATGGCTTCAAAAATAAACAAGCTCCATTGATTTTCTAGACACAATCTGTGTAAAAGGGGTATAATATACATATGGTAAGAAAGAAAAAAATACCAATGAGTAATCAAATAGAATATTTTACCAACCAGATGACGTTTTACGTTGGGACACCAAGTTCTATTATTCTTCATACGCTCTTTTTTATTGGGGCTTTTTGTCTCCTTTTATTTGGAGTGAAATTCGATATTATTTTGCTTGCATTGACAACGCTTGTGTCTCTTGAGGCAATTTATTTGTCACTTTTTATTCAAATGACAGTAAATCAACACACCAGAAGTCTGCAAAGTGTCGAAGAAGATATCGAGGATATTCAAGAAGACGTTGAGGATATTCAAGAAGACGTTGAGGATGTTGGAGAAGATATCGATAAAATTCAGGAAGATGACTTGGAAGAAGAGACGCAAGAGGCACAAGATGCACGAATTTTCTCTGCAATCGAGCAGCAATTATCTAAATTAGGCAGTGATATGACAACGCTTCGAGAAGAAATTCAATCGCTCAAACATAAGCCAGTTCCCAACGGACAAAATCAAAAAACAATCTAAAAAAGAGGTCTTGACAAATTAGCAAATGGTGTGGTAGAGTGCTAAGTATAGCTTCCATATGGATAAATTAATACCAGTCATACCAATTCGAGATGGCATCATATTCCCAAATACAGATTCTGTTTTGACTTTCGGGAGACCAAAAAGTCTTGCCGCACTCGAATCCTCATTCCAGCAAGAAAGAATTGTCTGTTTTGTCCTACAAAAAAACTCCAGAGTGAATGACCCAATAATAGATGACCTCTATGAAATTGGGACACTTTCCCAAATTCAGAGAATGATAAAGACAAATGGTGAGATAAATGCACAAGTGAGAGGAATTTCCCGTGTTAAAATTCTGTCCTACGAAGAGCACGATTCCTATTTAATGGCAAAAATAGTTGAGCTTCCTGATCTTGTTGAAGATACACCAGAAATAAAAGCACTTTGTAATCATATCGCAAATGAATTCCGTCATGCAATGAATCTTGGAAAATCAGCGGATTTTTTGGTCTTCATGAATATCATGTCAGATAATTCCCCGTCCGAGCTCGCTGATTTGGTAGCTTCAGTACTGGACCTCAAGCCGCAAGACAGACAAACACTTCTTGAGATGACAAATGTGAAAGAGCGTCTTGAAAAAATTGCAGAGTTACTCGCCAAAGAAATTAAAGTATTAGAGCTTGAAAGACGAATTTCTTCCAAAACGCAAGAGAGATTTGAAAAAGGAGCACGAGAAGCAATTCTGAGAGAAAGACTCAAAACCATCGAAAAAGAATTAGGTGAAGATGAAGGACCGGATGAGACCCAGGAGCTTTTAGCAAAGGTCAAAAAAGCAGGAATGCCGGAAGAGGTAGAGGAAAAAACAAAAAAGGAAATCAAAAAGCTTTCACAAATGAATCAATTCAATCCAGAGGCTGGATATATTCGAAATTATGTTGAATGGTTAGTTGACTTGCCATGGAGTAAAGAAAGCAAAGATACGGTTGAATTAAAGAATGCTGAGAAAATTTTAGAAGAAGACCATTTTGGACTTGAGAAAGTAAAAGAAAGAATTCTTGAATATCTTGCGGTGAGAAAGCTTATTTCCGCAAAAGCAAACGGTAGGATGAAGGGACCAATTCTTTGTTTTGTCGGCCCTCCAGGTGTTGGTAAGACATCGCTTGGTAAATCTATTGCACGAGCTTTGGGCAGAAAATTTGTCAAAGTATCACTAGGTGGTATTAGAGACGAAGCGGAGATTAGGGGACACAGAAGGACCTATGTCGGAGCACTTCCGGGTCGTATCATTCAAGGTATTAAAGACGCAGAGACAAAAAATCCAGTCTTTATGCTTGATGAGATAGATAAAGTCGGGACAGATTTTCGAGGTGATCCATCATCTGCGCTTCTTGAGGCACTAGATCCAGAGCAAAATCATGCATTTTCTGACCATTATTTAGAAGTGCCATTTGATTTATCAGATGTTATGTTTGTGACAACAGCAAATGTCTTAGATACTATTCCACCGGCTTTGCTAGATAGACTGGAAATCATTAATTTTTCAGGGTATACACAAGATGAGAAATTCCATATCGCCAAGAAATTCCTCTTTAAAAAGCTTATGGAAGCAAATGGTCTGACAGAAAAAGAAATAGAAGTCAGTGACAACGGGCTTCGATTTGTCATCTCTCATTACACAAGAGAAGCAGGAGTGAGAAATCTCGAGAGAAAATTGGCAATGATATTTAGAAAAGTTGCCAAAAAGGTTGCAGAAGGAGAAAAGAAAAAAGTATCTATTGCAGAAAAAAATGTACCTAAATTCTTAGGTCCAGCCCGCATTAACGCAACACTTATCGAAAAACAAGATGAAGTAGGTATGTCTACAGGTCTTGCATGGACACAATCAGGCGGAGACATATTATTTATTGAAGTCGCTCTTATGCCAGGAAAAGGACACCTTACGCTCACTGGGCAGCTAGGAGACGTTATGAAAGAATCAGGACAAGCCGCTCTTTCTTATATTCGCTCTCGAGCAAAGTCTATGGGCATCCCAGATACAATTTTTAGTAAAATGGATATTCATATTCACGTTCCGGAAGGCGCTGTGCCAAAAGATGGTCCATCAGCTGGAAGTGCAATAACAACGGCAATTGTCTCAGCGCTCACCAAAATTCCAGTCAAAAGGACTGTTGGTATGACTGGAGAAGTAACGTTAAGAGGAAGGGTATTAGAAATTGGAGGAGTGAAAGAAAAAGTGATTGCAGCTCACCGCGCAGGCCTTAAAACAATTATTTTACCAAAAGAGAATAAAAAAGACTTAGAAGATGTACCAAAAGAAGTCTTAAAAGACCTGACATTCCATTTCGTCACTCATATGGATGAGGTGTTACCAATTGCACTCACTAAGTCTTTGAAAAAAGCTGAATTTGAGCAAACTCAAAGACCAGTACTCCACGCCCCACAGCTCCAGAAAGTTGACTAAATGTTGCCAAAAAGGTCTTAGAACAGCTACAATAAGCAAATCTCATGACTTCTTTGCTTAAAAATAATCGTTTTTATATACTTCTTGCCAGCATAGTAAGTTCTTTGCTCATTTTTCGGGGCGTCCAAACATATATTCCTGTTGGAGAACTCCAAATAATCAGGCTTGAACAACTCTATGCATTTGTCAGCATGATTTTTCTTTATCTGGCTCTTCTTGCAGGACCATTTTGCTATACATTTCCTAATTTTCCTTTTAAGAAAGAATTTCTCCATGCACGCCGCGCAATTGGAGTGAGCGCTTTTTACTTTGCGATGCTACATGGTTTGATTGCATTTTTTGGACAGTTAGGAGGGTTTCATGGATTGGTATTTTTTGATTTTAAATATCTTTTCACTCTTATTATTGGATTTTTGGCACTTATTATCCTTGCAATACTTGCTTTGACATCTTTTGACTATTTTGTTGAAAAAATGAAATTTAAAAATTGGAAATTGCTCCATAGATTAGTATACTTTGCTGGAATTTTAATACTCATGCATGTTTTTTTGCTTGGGAGTCATTTTAGCGATTTGTCAGGAATTATTCCGCAGATCTCTTTTTTCGCTATTGGATTTTTACTTTTACTTGAAGTACCGCGATTTGATAAAAAGAAAAGATTTGGTATGGCTTTTCTGATAACGTTTTCTTCTCTTGCAGTATTATATTTTACTATTTTTTCTCCATTTTTCACTTCACAAAACGGTCAAATCTCTTTTGATATCCATGCTGGGCACAAGCTTTTAGCAGAGCAAGCACTGCAAAATCAATTTAGTCAGTCAGGTAATCCTGCGCTTGTTGGAGACAAGACGCTTCGATATAATGTCTTGCTCACTGGACAGGACGCAGTCCAGCCCAATCAGGATACAACGCTTCATTTTCAAGTCTACAATGCATCTACTGGTACTCCTGTCAATTTATTTAAAATCGTCTATGCCAAGCCAATGCATCTTATTATCGTCAATAACAATTTGACATATTTTAATCATATCCATCCGGTACAAAACGGCAATGAATTTGTTATAACAACTCAATTCCCAACGTCAGACATGTATAGACTCTATATAGATTTTCAGCCGTTTGGCGCGATTGAGCAACAATTTGCATTTTCAGTTCCTGTTGGCTTAGCACAGAATCAGACAATATCAGTTCCCGTTGACAAAATTGATGTGAAGCCACAAATAGTTGATGGTTATGAAATCTCTCTCAGTACTCATGGAGATCTTATTGCCTCAGAAATGACTCTCGGGCAACAAATAGTTACACTAAATGTAAAAAACAGCACTACCGGAAAACCTGTCACCACACTCAAACCGTATTTGGCATCATTTGGTCATCTTGTCATGATTCGTGAAGAGGACTATAGTTATATTCATGTCCATCCTTCTAGTTTTATCGCTGTTCCAGATACAGCAACAGGAGGACCAAGCGTAGATTTTCTTCCCATTGGTATTTATGGGCTTTTCAAACCAGGATTATATAAAATATTTGTAGAATTAAATCCAGATGGTAATCTCGTCACTGCTCAATTTGCAGTACAGGTTAAATAATTCTCGTCATTGCGAGGAGTTTACGACGAAGCAATCTCAAAAACGAGATCGCCACGTGATTTTTCTCGAGAAAAATCAGCTCGCGATGACTTAATAATCATATGAAATCAAAATCAATAATCCTTTTGCGATATTCATTAGTTCTCATATATATATGGTTTGGTTTGTTGAAGCTCTTTGGAATGAGCCCAATCACATCTTTAGTCATGCAGACATTTCCATTTTTACCAAACCCACCATTGTTGCTTATTTTAGGATTTGGAGAAGTGTTGATTGGGATAGGGCTATTTATTCCATTTACAAGAAAACTAGCAATACTTGCTCTCTGGGGTCATCTTGCTGGGATATTTTTTGGAGTACTCATTCATCACTCGTTATACTTTTCTCACAATAATCCATTACTGCTCACAAATTTTGGAGAATTTGTTGCAAAAAATATAGTATTACTTTTCGCAAGTATAGTGTTGTTTTTTGATAACGAAAACACGTCATCCCGGACTTGATCCGGGATCTTTTTTGAGATTCTGAATCGAGTTCAGAATGACGATAATAACATGAAAAAGATCATTTTTATTTGTTTATTTGTTTATTTGTTTTTTGGATTATTATGCCATCAGGCATTTGCTCATGTTTTGGCAACGGACAATACTATTGGCGCAATTTTACATATTGACCCAAATGACGAGCCAATTGCAGGAGAGATAAGTACGTTTTTCTTTACGATAAAAGATACAAAAGAAGATTTTTCATTTGACAAATGTGATTGTACTGTTATGATTCAAATGGAGAAAAAAACTCTCTTCACAACACAACTGACAGATTCAACCTTCTTTTTCACATTTCCTAAAACAGGTCAATACTCACTTATTGTTGATGGCAAACCTAAGGCAGGCGCAATTTTTCAACATTTTGTACTCCATTACGACGTAGATGTAGATACACAGAAAAAGTTGCAAGCAAATAATGGATTTACTTTATTTGTCTCTACACATGTTATTCATTTTGCAATTGGGATTATTATTTTATTGTTGGTAATAGCGAGGCTAGTGTATCTTTTTTTCGTTTCCCATCATCAGAGATCTCATAAAGAGGACTCCAAAAATACTCAAACTTATTAGTCCAACAATACTTCCGAGAATCCAAATAAAATTATTGCCTGAAGGAATTTGAGAACTACTAATGATTGGCAATTTTTCTGAGGCTCTCAATGTATCGCTCCTACCATTTTTATCGATAAATTGCCATGTATTATTTACTGCTTGAATAATAAATCCAGTATCAAAAATAAATCCATTGTTGTCCACAACTCGAAAGACAATAGGATATGTTGCGTAATCATGAATATCTTGATACACATGCTGTGCTGTTTTGTCTTGGACAAGTGTCCCATCTCCAAAGTCCCAGGTAATACTTTTTATAGTTGTTGATGGGTCAACAACTGGATTTGCAACAGTTGCAATTGGTCTATTTGCTAAGAGTTTATCTGTATAAATTGAAAAATCTGCATGAGGGAATTGATAATTTTTATTTGATAGGATATTAACTTGAATAGTATCAATAGTGACATAGTCAGGTTGTCCTGGAGCTTTTGCATCAAGAATAAGTAAATAACTTTTGGGTTTGTTATATGTGTGCGTAAGGGTTGTCCCGTATTCATACTCCTTAACCGTGCTATCAAAAGTAAAACGAAATGTTGTTTGGCTTGCAATGTCTGGGGGAAGTAATAATTGCGTTGTGTCTACAAAAAATGAAATTGGTTGATTCACGACATAATTTGCAGGGGCAATATCTTGTGGAACAGTAATTTTTGAAACTCCAAAATAGAGGACATTGGTAGGTGTATATATACCATTTATTTTTAAAAATGGTGGACCTCCTCCTACATGAGCAAATGAATTTTGTGCAATAAAAAGACTACCTAACACTAAAATTTCAAGAGAGAGAAAAACGCATTTCATAAACCAGTTCGCGTTTCGTAAGGCAGGCCAAGAAGCTCATTTACTTTTACGAATTCATATCCTTTTGCTTTTAAGCTTGTGATGATTGTTGGTAATGCATCAGCTGTTTTTGGAGCTACAGGAGCGCCATTGAGATGAAGAATAATTATTGAGCCATTTTGTGTATTGTTTACAACGCTCGCAACAATTTGCTGAGTATTGTTATTGAATCCATCTCCTCCCGTAACGTCCCAATGCACTATAGTATCATACGCTTTTGCTATGAGGTCAATATTTCTTTGTGAATAACAGCCTCCAGGAAAGCGGAAAAGTTGATTTTCAATGCCTCCGTATATTTTGAGTAAAAATTCAGCTTCTCCTACTTGTGCTACTGCTTGGGTATCAGAAAGCTGCGTCAATCCATAACATGAGCCACTAAAAGAAGAATCAGTGTAGGAATGGCTTCCTAACTCAAAAAGTGGGTTTTGGGCAAGTTGCTTTGTAATATCTGGATAAATGGTTATCCACATGCCTGTTAAGAAAAATGTCGCTTTAGTATTTGTCTTATTGAGAGTATCAACAATCCTTTTATCGTAATCTGTCGCAACCTTTCCGGAGCGAAGTTCATCGCGCATAAAAGTTGTCATTTCAGCATCAAATGTTAAGGCAATTTGTTTGTTATTTCTTGATCCATGGAGAATAACTTGATTATTCGAGGTGTTACCAACTTGATTATCTTGTTGTACATCAACTTTTTCTTGATTTGCTTGGGTAGCGTTTTCAATAATAGGTGGAGTGGGTGAGGGAGTTGTGAGAATTTGTGATAATGAATACAGTTTCGATTGAGGAACAAGTAATATATATGTTATAGTTGAAGAGACTACGCTAACGATGCAAAGAGAAAGAAAAAAGAAAAAAATATGTTTTGCAGAATATCTTTGATGTATTAATGCTTGAGATAGGTCTATTTTATTTCCCATATAATATCATTATGACAAATTCTAAAAGAACAATGCAAGAGGTTGAGGGGGGTGAATATATAGTATGTTAAAAAAGAGGCCTGTGACAACAAAACAACAATCACGTCCAAAATCAGTTGTCCGTACATCTGTCCCGCCGGCACAGAAAAGTACTCCCAAAAAACGGTAACGTTTCAACTAGTGTAGTACCGCTTACCGGATTCGAACCGGTGATCTTTGCCTTGAGAAGGCAACGTCCTAGGCCACTAGACGAAAGCGGCTATTATATCTCTATTTTACTTCATTTACAGATCCCGAATCAAGTTTGGCATCTAACTAAACCCTAGATGCTAGTCACTAAATACTAAAGTATTGTATAATTATAGCGTGAAAGATATATATCTCTCAGTCATTATCCCCTCATATGATGAAATGGCAAATTTGCAGAAGGGAGTTTTGGATAAGATGCTCCAATTTCTCAAAAAGAAAAAATTTTCCTTTGAGATGATTGTCGTTGACGATGGGTCAAAAGATGGAAGCGTAGAATTTGTCGAAGCTTTTGCAAAAGAACACTCAGAGCTTACTATAATTAAAAATAAGCATCTTGGGAAGGCAGGCGCAGTTACCACAGGAATGCTCAAAGCTTTGGGAAAATATCACCTTTTCACTGATATGGACCAAGCAACCCCAATTGAAGAATTAGATAAATTACTTCCATTTCTTGAGAAAGATTTTGCTGTTGCGATAGGCTCCAGAAGTACGACAAGAAAAGGAGCACCACTCACAAGACAATTTATTTCCCGGTCAAATATAATACTTCGTAAGCTTATTGTTGGTCTTCCAAAGATTACCGATACACAGTGTGGATTTAAAATGTTTACCAAAGAAGCTTCTGTAAATATTTTCCAAAAAATCTTTGATATGCATCAGGGATTTACAAAAATTTCAGGCTCAAGCGTTGCTTCTGGATTTGATGTTGAGCTTTTATATATTGCAGACAAAATGGGGTACAAAATTAAAGAAGTTCCTGTGCATTGGCTCTATGTGGAGACAAGGCGCGTAAATCCAGTAAAGGACTCCATAAAAGGATTACAAGCACTTTTTGAAATACGGCTTAACAGGATGAGAAATAAATATTCATGAAAAAGATTTGGTTAGTATTCATTGGATATGCGATCACTATCCTTGGACTTTTTATCTATTCATATACACAAGTCGATCTCAATCTAACGCTTACAAGAAATGTTTTTGCTTTACATGTGCTCAAGCAACTGCAATATATTGGTTATTTCCAAAGACCAATCTCTACATACATTTACTGCTTTATTATTGTTTTATTATTTATTTTTTATGGACTACTCCTTTGGCTAGCACACAAAAAAAAGATTTCATTAAAACACGTTTGGCTCATAACAATTGTTACAGCTTTAGTCCTTACATTTTCTTATAACGCATTTTCATATGATTTGTTTAATTATATTTTTGACGCAAAAATTCTGACTGTTTATCATCTCAATCCTTATTTCCATAAGGCGTTAGATTTTCCACAAGACCCAATGGTACATTTTATGCGATGGACCCATCGGACCTATCCCTACGGCCCTATATGGTTAATATTTACCGTTCCATTATCATTCATAGGACACAATATTTTTCTCCCAACATTCTTTCTTTTTAAAGCAGCAATTTCAGCAACATTTTTAGGGACACTATACTTTATTTCGAAAATAATGCGAAAAATAAAAAAAGAAGATGAAATATTTTCAGTTATTTTATTTGCTCTCAATCCACTGGTGATTATTGAAAGTCTTGTGAGTAGTCATCTCGATATAGTCATGATGTTTTTGGCATTGTGGTCTTTATATCTATTTTTGAACCAAAAAAATGTACGAGGAATATTATTGCTCATGCTATCTGTAGGAGTAAAATTTGGAACAATTTTTCTGTTACCAATATATATAGCTAAATTATTCTTCGATTACATATCCTCTCGTCATCCCGCACTTGATGCGGGATCCATACATAGATTTCTGATCAAGTCAAGAATGACACATTTTCTTTTTCTTTGTTCAATCGCTATGATAATTCCTGTTATTCTTTCTGCAGCACGCGCAAATTACCAGCCTTGGTATCTTTTAGATGTACTTCCAATAGCAGTTTTATTAGGCAGAAAATATTACATTGAAATTCCAATTATCATGCTTTCTTTTTTTGGACTTCTGGAATATATTCCTTACTTGTATCAGGGAGACTATAACGGGTTGGTCCCAACTATTTTGAATATCTTGACAATATCTGGAATTATTGTTACAAGTGGTATGGTATTAGTTTGGAAATTTTTTATTCCCTTGGGTAAAAAATAATGGCTGAAAGACTCGCAATTCTTCTTTCTGGTGGTGGGACTACTGCAGATAAAATTCTTGAAGCAATCCAATCAGGTGAAATTCCTATGGAAGTTGCGTGTGTTATTGCAAGTAATTCACAAGCTGGCGGCATAGAAAAAGCAAAAAAAAGGGGCATTGCGGAAAAAGATATTCTTGTCATAGATCCACAAAACTTTGCAGACCAAAATCAATTTGGCGAGGCACTTCTTCAAGAGTTGCAAAAAAGAAACGTCACCGTTATAACCCAAAATGGATGGATGCCTTTAACTCCAGAAGTCGTTATAGAAAAATATAAAGACCGGATTTTTAATCAGCACCCGGGTCCTCTTCCGGATTTTGGTGGCAAAGGAATGTATGGAAGACGGGTGCATGCTGCATGTCTAGAGTTTGTAAGAGAGACAAAGAGAGATTTTGGGACAGAAGCAATTGCACAGAGAGTTGCACCAAATTTCGATGAAGGAGCAGTGGTTAAATCTGCAAGAGTTGAAATTTTTCCAGAAGATACAGAGGACACTCTACAAGAAAGAGTTTTACAGGTAGAGCATCAAGTACAGCTTGCACTGCTCAAAGATGTTGCAAATGGGACAGTTACAGAGGAGCCAATGAGGCAGTCATTACTTCGCGAAGGAGAAGAGCAGATTTTATTTGAAGCAAAGAAAAATGCAAGAAGGTCTTATCCCCATGGATAAGCTACTCTCCAATATCCTCTCTTAGTTGCATTCCATCAAAATGAATTTTATCTTCGCCAATATTTCTTCGCGCATTTTCTCTCGCTATTGCAATATCAGGGCCGTATCCTACAACTGTCATAACTCTTCCACCATCGACAGTTGCACTATTTATTCTAATATCTCCTTTCGCCCCACCGAAAAAAATAATTTGTCCAGCTGGTTCCTGTTTATAAAAACCTTCGATTGGAGTACCTTTTTGGGGATTATCAGGATAACCAGGAGCAGCCAGAACAATACCAGCTGTACAAAGTGGCCACCACTGGACCATGTCTCGTCGCAAGGTTCCATCTGTGCATGCTTTTATTATTGTATAAAGATCAGATCGTAATAATGGCACTTGTACCTGTGTTTCAGTATCGCCAAATCGAACATTAAATTCCAAAACTTTTGGTCCTTCATCTGTTACCATAACACCGGTATAGAGAATTCCTTTAAACGGTGTGCCACTCTCTCTCATGCTTTTTATTGTCGGTCTCACAATTGTTTTCATAATGTCATCCATCAATCGATGTGTCATACGAGGATTGGGCGCGATAGATCCCATGCCGCCAGTATTAGGACCTTTATCTCCATCAAGAAGTCTCTTATAATCTTTTGCTGAAATAAGAGGTACTATATGTCTCCCGTCAGAAAAAACCATTATAGATGCTTCCCATCCTTTTAATCGTTCTTGAACGACAACTGTTCTTCCTGCATTCTCAAACTTGCTCTGAATATTTACCATCATTTCGTCAAGAGTTGCAAATGCTTCTTTTTCTGTTTCTGGCAATACAACTCCTTTTCCAAGACAGAGCCCATCTGCTTTAATTACTACCTTTTCAATACCCTGTTGTCTTATATATTCTCTTGCTTCTTCGGCATGTCCTGGTCCAAATACTTTGAAATTTGCTTGAGGGATATTATGAGCTTCATTAAACTCTGCGGCGAACGTTTTACTCGTTTCAAGTCGTGCAGCTTCTTTTGTAGGACCAAACACAGCAATGCCTTCTTTCAATGCTTCATCTGTGATACCTAATTCCAAAGAGATATCAGAGCCAACAACAATAAGGCCAATATCATTATCTCTAGAGAACCGAATGATTCCTTCTATGTCGGTGTCACTGATGCTGATATTTTCTCCCCATCGAGTTGTGCCGGCATTGCCAGGAGCTGCATAAGCTTTTTCTGTATGTGGTGACTGAGACAATGATCGCATAAGGGCATCTCCTCTTCCAGCACCGCCGCCATTAACAACCATTACTTTTTCAGCCATTTTGCAGGCTTATCGTAACAGACTAACATCGAAATGCAAGAGGGAAAGTGAATGTGATAGAATAATTTGTATGGGGTTTATCAAAAAACATAAGGTTGAACTCTTGATAGGTCTGGGTTTGGTTATTCTCTATTTTTTCCTTCGCATCTACAACATTCTCCATCTCCCGCTTTTTACCGATGAGGCAATTTACATTCGTTGGGCGCAGATTGCAAAAGGAGACGCCAATTGGCGTTTTATTTCACTTGTTGACGGGAAGCAGCCCATGTTTGTGTGGGTGGCAATTCTCTTTCTTAAATTTATTAAAGATCCGCTTCTTGCAGGAAGACTGGTAAGTGTTTTTTCAGGACTTTTTACCATGGTAGGACTTTTCTTTGTTGGGAGAGAATTATTTAAGAATACGTGGATAGGACTCCTGAGCGCATTTTTGTATGTTATTTCTCCATTTGCTTTAGTCTATGATCGCATGGCACTTTATGAAAGCATGGTAAGTCTCTGGACTATCTGGGGACTTTATTTTGCAATTCTTTTAGTCAAAAAAGTGAGACTTGATATTGCGTTGATCCTTGGAATGATTATAGGAGGGGGAGCGCTCACCAAAGGCTCGGCTTTTTTTACAGGGGGATTGTTACCTGTCTCGATTTTACTGTTTCATTTCAAACAAAAAAAGTGGAAAGAAGAATTTTTCAAATGGGTCGTATTTGCTTTAGTTGCAGTGGGAATGGCAGTTATCTACTATAGTGTGCTTCGTCTTTCTCCGTTTTATCACATTATTTCTGAGAAAACAGCAATTTTTGTCTATCCTTTCAATCAATGGATTCGTCATCCATTTACATATTTTCAAAGTAATATCTTTGGCCTTTGGGACTGGCTTCATATTTACATGACATGGCCGTGGATTGCGCTTGTTGTTTGTGCATTTTTTATCAACAAAAAATTTCTCAAAGAAAAAATAATGCTTTTCCTTTGGTTTGGGATTCCATTTATCTATTTAGCATTTTTTGGTAACACACTGTATCCTCGATACATTTTATTTATGACAATGGCACTTTTACCTCTCATTGCCTATGCATTATTCCAGCTTTTTACCATTGTGAAAAATAAGTATCTGTGGGTTGTTATTTTTCTTATCTCGATTGCGCTTGTTCTTTTTGCTGATTATAAAATTCTCACTGATTTTGGACGTGCACCAATTCCATTTTCAGACTTAGGACAGTATTACAATGATTGGCCTGCAGGAGTTGGTATGAAAGAGGCGACAGATTTTTTTGTACACCAGGCACAAAGTAAAAAAATATTTATTGCAACAGAAGGTACCTTTGGACTTATGCCGTATGGATTTGAAATGTACTTAGTCCAAAATCCCAATGTAACTATCAAAGGGTACTGGCCAATTGAAAATCTCATGCCAAAAGAATTGCTGGAGCGAGCAAAAAAAATGCCAACATATGTTGTATTTTATCAGCCTTGTCCAAATTGTAATCGTCCAGGAGAAGCTCCAATAACATGGCCACTAACACTCGTGAAAAGGTATATGAGAGAAACAAGAGCGGACAGATATCTCTCAATATATGAAGTGAGACCATGAAATTTAATAAATATTACGTTCTTGTTTGTGCCCTTTCTCTTCTGCCAATGCTCTCAATTTTCCTAACGTTTCTTATGCCACATACGCACGATGGACTCGTCCATCTTGCCAGGATGGCAGCATATTTTAAAGCCCTTAAAGATGGTGAATTTCCGGTCCGTTGGGCAGGAGACCTTAATTATGGGTATGGTATGCCTCTTTTTAATTTTATCTATCAATTTCCTTATTGGGTTTCATCTGTTTTTCTTTTTCTTGGGATTGGACTGGTTTTATCATTTAAATTTACCCTTGCTCTGAGCTATATCCTTTCAGGAATCTTCATGTTTGCCTTTGCCAAAACATTTTTTAGAGATGATAAAAAAGCTCTTTTCATAACACTGCTATATCAATTTGCTCCGTTTCATCTTGTAGAACTATTAGTACGTGGTGCATTTGGAGAGGTATATACTTATGCATTCTTGCCGCTTGTGCTTCTGGGAATTTCTCTCCTTTTCAAAAAAACAACATACAAGAGTTTTTTTCTTATCGTTATTGCCTCGTCCCTTCTTATTATTTCTCACAACGCATTAAGTCTTGCTTTTTTTGGAATCTGTGTGATTTTTACGCTCTTTTTTGCTCCCAATAAGCGGTTTGCTCTTTTCGCAGGGAGTGGGTTATTTCTAGGACTTTTGCTTGCGGCTTTTTATTGGATGCCGGCACTTCTGGAGCATAAATATACGCTTGGAGATTTGTATATGAGAAATTTATATCTGGAGCATTTTCCGCCCATCCAAAATTTCTTCGTCCCCAACTTTTTTAACAGTGCTTCACTTCAAACAGGTGGCATATCTGTGCAATTTGGAATTTTTCATTGTTTTGCGTTATTGTTAGCGCTCTATCTTTTAGTGAAAGGTACAACTGAAAAGCAAGTCAGGAAAGTCATACTTTTTTCTCTGGGAATTATTATTCTTTCACTTTTCTTCATGCAACCTGTATCGAAATTTATTTGGGAGAGAATAAGTCTGCTTCGACAATTTCAATTTCCATGGAGACTTTTAGGAGTAACAAGTTTTGCTACAGCACTCCTTGGGGTTTGTTTCTTCTCTTTAAAAGTGAGTAAAAATCAATTCATATTCTGGACTTTTTGTTTTCTTATAACAATTTCAACACTTTTTTACTGGCATCCTCCCTTAGGATACCTGAAGGTAAATGAAAATTATTATTGGAATTTTCCACTCGATACAACGTATTTCGGTGAGACCGATGTCATATGGACTGAAGGTCCAGCAAAATCGTATCCAAAAGAAAGAGTTAGTTTTATTAGTGGGAATGGAACAGTCACAAATTTTATAAAAAGGACAACAACGCATACGTTTACCGTTACTGCACAAAAACAAAGCAGACTTGTTGATAAGACAGAGTATTTTCCGGGATGGAGGGTGTATGTGAATGGCAAATCTGTTCCGATAGAATTTCAGGATCAAAATTGGAGAGGACAAATTACATTCGCAGTGCCACAAGGGGTGAGTAGTGTAAAAGTACAGTTTGGTGAAACCCCAATACGACTACTTGCAGATGTAATTTCAATTGTGGCATTAGTGCTCCTAGGGATATTTGGGTTGTTAAAGACAAAAATCTTTTATGAAAAGAATAAAAAATAAATTTATTCCACTTCTTTTTTTTGTTATTACTGCACTCTTCTTCTACAAGACTTTTCTTCATGGACTTGTGCCATTTCCTGGTGACTTACTCATAAGCGAATATAACCCATGGAAAAGTTATTCTTTTTTAGGATATGTCCCTGGAAGTTTCCCAAATAAGGCACAATATTTTGACGTTATACGACAATTGTATCCATGGAAGACTTTTGTTGTTAACGCTCTACAGAGTGGTCAATTTCCTTTGTGGAATCCTTACAATTTTTCAGGGAGTCCGTTATTTGCAAATATTCAATCTGCAGTGTTGTATCCCTTAAATATTTTCTATCTGATTTTTCCAAAAATTCTCGGATGGAGCTTGCTTGTTTTTTTGCAACCTTTCTTTGCAGGATTATTCACATATCTGTATGCAAGAAAAATAAAACTTACAAAAATTCCTTCTCTTTTTGCAGCAATTTCATTTGCATTTTCATCATTCCTGAGCGTTTGGCTTGAATATAATACGATTGATCAAGTCATTTTATGGCTGCCACTTGTTTTGCTTTCGACAGAACAATTCCTTGAAGGAAAAATTCGTTGGGGTATTATTTTTGTCTTTGCACTTGTTGCTGCGAGTTTTGCAGGACATTTACAAATTTTTGCATATGGAGTTTTATTTGTCCTTTTTTACAGTGGGCATCGAATTATCACAAAAGACAATCTAAAATTTTCAAAGAAAAAAAGTCTGGTATTATTGTCAGGCTTAGTACTATTTTCTTTTGGAATTGGAGCAATACAATTACTTCCTACACTACAACTCATATCGTATTCTGCAAGAAGTGCTCATGCATACGATACAATTATTACGAAAATTCTTATCCAACCCTGGCAACTTATTATGCTGATTGTCCCGGATTTTTTTGGCAATCCCGCAACAAGAAATTATCTTATTTCCGATACATATGTTGGGAAAGTAATTTCCATTGGAGTTATTGGGTTCTTCTTTGCAATACTTGGGATGCTGCAAATAAAAGCGAATATTCTGGTAAGGTTTTTCACTGGAGCTGCAGTTGTCATTCTATTACTGTCAACAAATAATCCGTTGACGCAAATTCTCTATCACTTCAATATCCCATTCTTTTCTTCGAGTGCGCCAACTCTCAGTGTTTTTATTTTTTGTTTTAGTATGAGTATACTAGCAGGATTTGGAATGGAAAAAATTCTCCAGAAAAAGCTTATAAACAAAGATATTATTACATGGTTCGCAGCAATAGGAGGTATCGTACTATTGTTTTTTGTCACGGCCATTCTGGAGACGAGAACACTGTTGATGGAACATAAAACTATTCCAATGCATGCGATCGAATACGTGTCGATTTTTCTCCTAATTTTTATTTTCGTTTTATTTGCTGTTTTTATTAAAAGAAAACTTATTGTATATGGAATTATTATTCTCTTACTTGTCCAAACATTTGATTTATTCCATGCATCCGGAAAATTCAATCCATTTGTGCCAAGAGAGCTTATTTTTCCAGATACAAAAATTACATCTCTTCTAGAAAATACCGCTGGGATAAATAGGGTTTGGGGATATAGAGCGGCAAATATAGAAGCAAATATTCAGACTTTTTACCATATCTATTCTTCTGAAGGATATGATCCTCTCTATCCTAAATGGTATGGAGAATTCATTCAAAGCAGTCAAGACGGGAAAATTCATACAGAATTTACTGATGCCACAAGGTCAGATGCAAGAATTATTCAGCAAATGAGTCCAGTCCAGCTAAGCGTTTTGGACATCTTGGGTACAAAATATATTTTGGATAAAGATGAAAATGGTGCGAGTGAAAATATATTCCCAACGTCAAGATTCAAGCTTATCTATGCAGATTCTGGATGGAAAATTTTTGAAAATGTAAAATCACTGCCTCGATTTTTTCTGACTGACTCGTATCAAGTATACAATTCAAATGAAGATTTTAGTCAAAAATTTTTCAATCAGTCTAAAAATCCCAAAACTATCTTACTGACTAATTCATTACCCATACAACTATCTCCACTCAGTCAGAAAAGTACTGCTCATTTAATTTCCTATACTCCCAATAAAATAACATTCCAAACAACGACAAATGGAAATGCATTGCTTTTTCTCTCAGATACATATTACCCGGGTTGGGTAGTAAGAATAGATGGAAAAGTAACCAAGATATATAAAGCAGATTATACATTCCGTGCAATTGTGGTGCCACAAGGGGAGCATACAATTATCTTTACATTTGCCCCCGAGTCTTTTAAGATAGGAATAGTAATATCTCTCATAAGTTTGATATTATTTTTCGGAACGTTTTTAATCGCGTCATCGCGAGGAGTGAAGCGACATGGCGATCTCTGAGATTGCTTCGTCCCGCTTAGCGGGACTCGCAATGACGAATGATAAGATTATGAATAAAAAGTATTTATTATTTCTTATAATTCTTGCCACTGGTATCTTCATGCGTTTTTATCAATTTCCCAATGTCCCTCCAGGTGTCAATCGCGATGAAGCATCCATTGGGTATACTGCGTATTCATTGCTAAAAACAGGAAATGACGAATATGGTAAGCATCTCCCGATTGCATTTCAGTCTTTCGGTGATTGGAAATTGCCATTTTATATCTATGAAGTGACAGGAAGCGTGAAGATTTTTGGCCTCAATGAATTTGCTGTCCGACTTCCGTCATTGCTTGCAGGCGTTGGGACCGTGATAGTGACATATTTTTTAGTCGAAGAAATTTTTGGAATCTCCCTTATTTCTTTTCTTTCAATGTTACTTATCGCACTGTCTCCTTGGTCTGTGCACCTTTCAAGGCTTGAGTCTGAATCAAATACTGCCGTATTTATCACGACAATAGCATTATTACTTTTTTTCAAAGCAATCAAAAAAAGTCCAAAGGTACTAGTAATTGTTGGAGCACTTCTTGCGCTTTGTTATGGAATTTATGCGGGTAATTACGTCTCAACAACACTTCTTGTTGCAGGGCTAGGGTGGTTTTTTAGAAAAGAGTTGTTAAAAAATAAATTTATACTTGTTGCAGGCGGAGCATTTTTCCTTATCTGTATTTTTTTCCTCTATGAAAATTATTCTGCCAACCATACAAAAATTTCCGGGATTGGAATTTTTGGAGACCCGGCAGTGGTGCATGCAAAAATAGAATTGCCCCGACTAGAATATAAAAATCCAAATTCACTACAAGCCAGATTTTTTAATAATCGATTGATATATGCAGGAGAGAAGGTATTCCAAAATTATCTCAATAGCTACTCACCGCAATTTCTCTTTATTAGCGGCGGAATGAATGCCGCACATAACATTCAGAATTTTGGGAATATGTATATTATTGAAGCGCCATTTCTTTTTCTGGGTCTTGTCTATCTTATTGCTCTTAAGAAAGGAAAAGAAAGAAATGTATTACTCTGGTGGTTTTTTACAAGCGCCATTGCTGCAAGTATCACCAAAGATGCGCCACATACAAATAGAATGGCTGCGATATTACCAGTACTGCAGATTGTCACAGCATTTGGAATATGGTGGGCCTATCAATTACTTAAGAATTCAATAATAAAAAAATATCTTTTTGTCAGTATAGTAAGTGTTTTATTTATTGTTAATATTGGCATATATCTTGATAGATATTACGTACACTTTCCATACGAGGAGGCAAAAAGTTGGGGAATAGGGTATAAAAAATTAAGCGTAGCTCTTGATAATCCTGTTTTTGCTCACAAGCATGTTATTATGACTAACCCTCAGGAGTCTCCTTATATTTTTCTTGCATTTTATCAAAAATGGGACCCGGCAACATATCAAAAAGACGCAATTCGTTATCCGATAACATCAGATGGGTTTGTCGATGTGAAGTCTGCGGGAAGATTTGAATTTCGACCTATCGATTGGGGAAAAGACGCGCCAAATACCAATCAAGTACTTGTAGCTAAAACAGAAGAAGTACCACAAGACATAAAAAATCATTACCAAACGATTGATATTCTTTTGCCATCAGGTCAGCCGCAATTTACGATAGTTACAACACAATGAAGAAAGTTATTCCATTTTTCATTATTCTTTTGTCAGCTATTCCTGCGTTGTTAGCACTTTTTCATCCAGGATTTTTCTTAACAGATGACGGAAATTGGATGGTCATACGATTCTCAGCATTCTATGAGGTCATAAAGACAGGACAAATTCCTGTACGATTCTTGCCAAGACTGAATTTTGGCTTTGGATACCCAGTTGCAGATTTTCTCTACCCACTTTTTATGTATCTTGGTGTACCAATCAAACTTCTTGGAGTGAGTTTTGTGAATACAATTAAGATTTTATTCGGTTTGAGCTTGGTCTCTTCAGGACTTTTTAGTTATCTTTGGTTAAGACGACTCTTCTCTGAAAAGGCTGCAGTTGTCGGAGCAATACTTTTCATGCTTTTTCCCTATCACATATTTGACATGTATCAAAGAGGATCGGTAGGTGAGGTAGTTGCATTGGCTCTAGTACCTCTCATTTTTTATTTCATAGAGCAAAAATCATTTATTGCTGTTGGACTTGAGATTGGGTTATTAATTCTTGCACATAATGTTTTGGCTTTATTATTTTTGCCAATACTTATTGCCTATATGATGTTAAGAAAAATCAAGTTTGTCAAACTGATTCTTACAACTGTTTTGGGATTTGCTCTTTCAGCATTTTTTTGGCTACCTGCATTGTGGGATAGGCAATTTACTGTTTTTAATACAATAAAGGTGTCAGATATTTCACAATATTTTTTAAATCTTCGTAGTCTTATCCTTTTAGGACTCGTCTCCCTTATTGTGTTAGTAGCTGCATTGGTATTACTTTGCAAACAACAGAAAAATTATTCTATCTTTCTTTTTTTCTTTATAACAACAGCCGTTTCTATCTTTTTTACCCTTCCATTTTCTCAATTTTTTTGGAATATACTTCCACTTGGAACATATATCCAATTTCCATTTCGATTTCTCTCAGTAACAATTTTAGGAATTGCATTTTTAGGGTCATACACAATTGACAATCTAAATGGAAAAATAAAAATACTTGGAATTATTCTGTATATGGGAATTCTTTTATTTTCTTCATGGACGTTTTTCTTCCCGGCGATATTTCAAAACTATCCGGATACTTTTTATTACACAAATCAAGATACAACAACAGTAAAAAATGAATACATGCCTCTTTGGGTTACAAAAATACCCACACAGCACACAAAAGAGAAAATAGAAATCATTAGAGGGGAAGGACACATAACAAATCTTTCACAAAAAGGAAATAGAATTTTATTGAGTATAGATGCAAAACAAGATGCTATTTTGCAAATAAATATAACCTATTTCCCTGGTTGGAAAGTATGGATTGATGGAAAAGTCGCAACGCTTGTCTATAAGGATAATGGATTCATACGATTTTCAGTTATGAAAGGTATGCATAGCATAAAAGCAGACTTTACAGAAACGCCACTGCGATTGATAAGTGATATAGTATCAGTGATAGCAATCATTTTCGTCATTCTGAACTTGATTCAGAATCTTTTCTATCGTCATCCTGGTAAGCGAAGCGCATCCAGGATCTGGTTCTAATGACAAATATATATGAATCTTAAGAAAAAATCTACAATTTTTAGTATAGTCTTTGTCATCTCAGTTTCTATTTTTGCTGTCCTTCCATTTTTTCATCCTGGATTTTTCCCAATGCATGATGATACACAAGTTGCAAGAGTTTTTGAAATGGGAAAATCACTCAAGGACGGGATGTTTCCGGTGAGATGGGTAGAGGATTTGGGATATGGATACGGATATCCGATTTTTAATTTCTATGCACCTCTCGCATATTATATTGGTGGATTTTTTGTTGTCGTTGGTCTCAATGCGCTCCTTGCAACAAAAATAATGTTTGTACTCGGAATTATTTTAGCGGGAATCACCATGTATCTTTTTGCAAAAGAGTTTTGGGGAGAATTAGGCGGGATAATCTCAGCTGTAGTCTATGAGTATGCGCTCTACCATGCTGTTGATATCTATGTAAGGGGAGATGTCGGAGAATTTTGGGCGTTTGCCTTTATTCCATTAACGTTTTGGGGAATATTCAAAATATTTCAAGTAATACAAAATGAAAAATTACCATTAAAAATAAAAAGTTTCTGGAGGTGGACAGTTGTTGGATCACTTGGCTATGCAGGAGTTATTCTTTCTCATAATCTTACTGCAATGATGATAACGCCATTTTTATTGGCATGTATAATAGTTCTTTTTGTCGGAAGTAAGAAAGAAAAACGTTTTACGGTGCTCCATCAAATGCTCCATATAATCTTTTTTGGAATTCTTCTGTCTGCATTCTATTGGTTACCAGCCATTTTGGAAAGTAAATACACAAATGTTCTTGGACAAATCGGTGGTGGTGCGGATTTTCATACTCATTTTATCTGTCTCTCGCAGTTGTGGTCGAGTCCTTGGGGATATGGTGGGTCAACAGGAGGATGTGTTGATGGGATATCATTTATGGTCGGAAAGATTTCTCTTTTGCTCGCAGCAACAGGTCTTATCACATTGTTAAGAAGAAAACAAACAAGATGGGGAGGTATATTATTTGGAACGGGAATTATTATTTCTATTTTTCTTTGCATGCAACTCTCTGTCTATGTATGGGATTTACTAAGGCCAATGGCTTTCTTTCAATATCCATGGAGATTTTTACTTATGGTATCATTCTTTCTCGCATTATTATGCGGAGCTATCACAGTTGCATTCAAAAAGGTAAATCAAAAATATCTTATTATTGTAACTGCAATAATTATTATGAGTGTTATAATTTTCCAAGGTCGTTACTTTATTCCACAAAAAATAAATCCTGTTACTTCTGATTATTATACCAACCAAAAAATGCTCACATTTACTACCTCAAAAATTTCTGATGAATATTTACCGAAAGATTTTTTAAAACCTCAAAATTTCTCTCAAGTTCCCAAATCTCCATTTAGTCTTATTGATGGCGCGGGAGTAATAACAGATATAAAAAATAACACAACACAAAAAAGTGCTCAGGTTGCTTTTGTTACCTCAGGCAAACTATATATTGCCAATGCACCATTTCCCGCGTGGCACGTCTTTCTTGACGCGAAAGAAATACCCTATGCAACGCTCAAGAATGGGTTTCTTATTGGGATCCCAAAAGGAAATTATTTGGTTACTGTTGTCTTTCGTCCAACACGAATAGAACTTATTTCAGGGATTCTTTCTCTTGCTGGTCTTCTTATACTTATTCTTGGTATAATCTATCTATATAGACCCTATGCCTACAGCAAAACCGACCGTTGAGATAACAGTTCCAGTCTTCAATGAGGAAAAAGAGTTGGCAGATCATATAAAAATCCTCCTGGAATTTTGCAAGAAAAATTTGCAGAAATATGAGTGGCATATTACGATAGCAGACAATGCTTCAACAGATAATACGCCAGTTATCGCTGCCACGTTAGCAAAAAAAGACAAAAGAATTATTTTTTTTAGACTTGAGCAGAACGGAAGAGGAAGGGCTGTAAAACGGGTTTGGAGCCTTTCGCATGCTGATTATTGTGTCTATATGGATTTAGATTTATCAACAGATTTAGCGCATCTTCCAAAACTGCTGAATGCTTTGGAAAATGGATATGATATTGCAATCGGCTCTCGCCTTAAAAAAGGCGCAAAAGTGGAGGGGCGAACATGGCTTCGTGAAGTTATATCACGTACACTTAACTTCTTTTTTATTCAACTTTTTTTTCATACTCATTTTAGCGATGCACAATGCGGGTTTAAAGGAGTTACCAAGTATACTGTTGAGACACTTATCCCTAAAATTCTTGATAATGATTGGTTTTTTGATGGAGAGCTTTTAATTGTTGGAGAAAAGTCGGGATATAAAATATATGAGGAACCTGTACACTGGATAGATAATCCTGGCTCTACGGTTAGATTATATGCAACCATCTCAGGAGATATTTCGGTGATGCTAAGACTCTTAAGAACAAAACCATGGAAAAAGTAATATGGAAGAATTAGATATTGCCGCAATTACAAAACGATCAATACATGGTGTTTTTGCCCTGGTAACTCGGACTTTTGTTATTTCAATTATTAGTTTTATTGTTAATTTCCTTCTTACAGTATTTCTGAGCCCTATTGTTTTTGGTGTGTATTATTTGGTAACAGCTGTTATAGCGTTTTTATCATATTTTTCAGATATAGGACTAGCTGCTGCCCTCATTCAAAAAAAAGAGCCTCTCACACAAGAAGATTTAAAAACAACTTTTACTATCCAGCAAATTCTTGTTGTTACTGCCTGCACGATAGCACTCTTGGTAACGCCTTTCTTTGCAAAATTTTATCAATTAAATAATTCTGGAACGTATTTATTCGTTGCATTGGTTGTCGCGTTTTTCTTGTCTTCTCTCAAAACAATTCCTTCGATTCTTTTAGAAAGAGAGCTTCATTTTGAAAAACTCGTTATTCCGCAAATTGTCGAAACACTTGCATTTAATATTGTTGCTCTTATTTTGGCGATAAAAGGATTTGGGATATCATCATTTAGTTACGCAGTTGTAGCCAGAGGGTTCACAGGACTAATCGCAATGTACATTGTTTCACCATGGAAAGTAGAATTTGGTATTTCCAAAAAAACAGCAAAGGAATTACTCTCTTTTGGCATACCGTTTCAAGCAAATAGTTTTGTAGCACTGCTAAAAGATGATTTACTCATTGCATATATTGGGAGAATTCTTCCACTTGCTCAAGTAGGATATATTGGTTTTGCCCAGAAATGGGCATTTGCTCCACTGCGTCTTATTATGGACAATATTATCCGTATTACATTTCCATCTTTCTCAAGATTACAGGACGAAAAAGCACTTTTAGCAAAAGGAATAGAAAAATCACTCTTCGTATTAACATTTCTTATTCTTCCGTCTCTTGTAGGACTTGTCGTATTAGCGCCTTCATTTATTCACGTTATTCCACGATATCAAAAATGGGAACCTGCTTTGATATCATTGGGATTTTTTGCAATGAGCGCTGCATTGGCTTCTGTCTCTACGCCACTTGTTAATGCTTTAAATGCTATTGGGAGAATTAGAACAACATTCTATTTTATGGTGGGCTGGACGATTGCGACATGGGTACTGACACCACTACTTATAGTACTGTATGGCTTTAATGGATTTGCAGCAGGGTCAGCACTCATAGGAATATCTATTATTATCGTGGTTAAAGTGACAAAAAAATATATTAACTTTTCTCTTAAGCCAATTATGCTTCCAGTTTTTTCAACAATTATTTTAGGGATATTTTTATTGAGTGTTACTCACTTTTTCACTCTCAATCTTATTGCAATTTTTGCAACTATTCTTTGTGGTGGAGGATTATATATACTGATAGTATACCTTTTGGGCAAGGAAGAACTGCTTCGCGATATTGCGACGATCAGAAGGCAATTTGTACAATAATTATGAAACTATCTATCGTCATCTCCGTATATAATAATGAAAAATTGCTAGAGCTAACTTTGGAATCAGTAAAAGATATTGCAGATGAAATTATCATCGTTGACAACACTTCGTCTGACAACACTGTCTCAATTGCAAAAAAATATACAAAGCATGTTTTTATACGACCTAACAATCCAATGCTCAACGTCAATAAAAATTTCGGTTTTACAAAAGCAACTGGAGATTGGATACTCAACCTTGATTCCGATGAACGAATAACTTCAGAATTAGCAAAAGAAATAAAAGAAAAAATTGAAAACACAGACATAGTTGGATACTGGATTCCAAGAAAAAATATTATCTTTGGAAAATGGATACAAAATTCTATTTGGTGGCCAGACTATCATATGAGACTTTTTCGCAACGGAAAAGGTACATTTAAAGAAGTTCACGTCCATGAGTTACTTGAGGTCAAAGGACCAAAAGAAAGACTCGAGAATCCAATGATCCACGAAAATTACCAGACAATTTCTCAATATCTCTACAAACTTGACAAAATCTATACCACAAATGAAGCCGAGAATCTCTTTAAGACAGGAAAAAAAATTGTATGGATAGATGCAATCCGTTTTCCTGTAGAAGATTTTCTCAAAACATTTTTTGCCCAAAAAGGATATAGAGATGGACTCCACGGATTGGTGTTAAGCATTTTACAAGCATTTTACGCAGAGATAGTTTTTGCAAAATTGTGGGAAAAACAGGGATTTGAAGAATATAATGACAGAAATTTTCTCGGGAAAGTAAAACAAGAATTTGAAAAAGTTGGTAAAGAAATTAATTATTGGCTTCTCACAGGGTTCATGAATGAAACAAAGAGTCCGATAAGAAAAGTTGGTTTGAAAATAAAAAGAAAATTACAAAGGCCATGAAATCCGTCTTCATTGTTATTCTTGATTACAACTCTCATGATCAAACTCATGATCTCCTCAAGTCGCTAAAAAATATAGATACAAAAAATTTAGATACTTACATGGTCATTATAGATAATGCATCAGAAGTTCCATTCGTTTTTTCACCAAAAGAAATTTCAAAAAATGTACACCTTCTGAGAAATAAAAAAAATCTTGGATTTAGTGGAGGGAATAATATAGGAATAGATTATGCTCTTTCTCACGGAGCAGATTTTGTAGTACTTCTTAACAATGATACGCTTGTTGATAAAAATTTCTTGCACATTCTCATCGAGAGGCTTGAAAAGAATAATGAAATAGGTCTTGTTGTGCCAAAAATTTATTTTGCAAAAGGATACGAGTACCATAAAAATAGATATAAAAAAGGAGATCTCGGGAAAGTACTTTGGTACGCAGGGGGCAGTATTGATTGGAATAATATGATAATCAGTCATGAGGGACTTGATGACATCGATACCGGTGCATATGACAAAGAAAAGGAAGTTGATTTTGCAACCGGGTGTTGTATGGCAATAAAAAGAGAAGTCTTGGAAAGAGTACATGGATTTGACAGTAGATATTTTCTCTATTTAGAAGACGCTGATTTAACAGAAAGAATTAAAAAAGCAGGATACGGCGTCAAGTATATTCCATCAGCTGTCATTTGGCACAAAAATGCAGCTTCTAGTGGTGGTGCGGGATCAGCTTTGCATGATTACTATCTTACTCGTAATCGTTTGCTTTTTGGATTTACCTACGCGCCACTGAGGACAAAACTAGCACTTATAAGAGAAAGTGTAAAGCTCTTGAAAAAAGGAAGCAAATGGCAAAAAATTGCAGTAAGAGATTTTTATATGAGAAAATTTGGGAAAGGAAGTTTTGCGCTATGATTCTTAGTGTTGTCATTATTGCAAGGAATGCAGAAACTAGTATAGAGGATTGTCTAAAATCTGTGACTTTTGCAGATGAAATTATTATTGTCGATGGAGGTTCAATTGACAGGACAAATGAGATAGCAAAAAAATATAAGGCAAAAATCATAAAAGGGGCTGATTGGAATTTTGCTGAGCAACGGAATATTGGAATGAAAGCAGCACAGGGAGAATGGTTATTCTATATAGATACAGATGAGCGAGTTTCAGAAGAACTTCAAAAAGATATTCAAAAGGTTATTGATTATTCTTCGAGCGAAGCGAGAAGTTCTCATTTCATTCGAACAATAACACCAACAGCATTTAGAATAAAGCGACAAAATTATTATCTTGGTAATCACAGGTGGCCAAAAATAGAGAAATTAGAACGGTTGTTTAAAAAAGAATTTTTAGAAGGGTGGTATGGAAAGCTTCATGAAACACCCAAATATAAAGGTGAGATAGGAGAGTTAGATGGATTTTTACTCCATTATACCCATCAAGATCTGTCAGGAATGGTCGAAAAAACAATTGCTTGGTCAAAGATAGAAGCTAAGCTTCGCTTAGATGCGAATCATCCAAAAATGTCGACATGGCGATTTGTCCGGGTTATGGTAACAGGATTTATTTATTCCTATATCCAACAAGGTGGTTGGAAGGTTGGGGTTACTGGGCTTGTTGAAAGTATGTATCAAAGTTATAGTATGTTTATTACCTATGCACGACTTTGGGAATTTCAAATGGAAAAAGTAAAAGATAGCAAGGGGTGACGGGTCCCGACATTTATGAAATATATTTTTGAAAAATTGTTTCCATTTATTATTATTCTCATTGTATGGTTAGGATTTGCATATCCATATTTTTTGCAACATAAGATCCCTTACCCAGGGGATTATCTTGTGACAACATTTGCTCCCTGGAGTGCATATCCACAATTTGGCATGCCAGTGAAGAATGGTGCAATGCCAGATGTCATCACTCAAATTTATCCCTGGAAACATTTAGCAATAGAGACATGGAAAAGCGGACAAATCCCACTATGGAATCCATATAGCTTTTCAGGTACTCCCCAGCTTGCAAATTATCAATCTGCAGTTTTATCGCCCTTTAATGTACTATTTTTTGTCCTCCCATTTGTAAATGCATGGGCGTTTCTTATTCTTCTTCAGCCACTTCTTGCCGGAATTTTTATGTATCTTTTTGTCAGAAATTTAAAAATTAGTGCCATTGGCAGCATTCTCAGCTCAGTTGCATTTATGTTTTGTGGATTTATCGTTGTCTGGATGGATTATGGAACGCTTGCCTATGCAATTCTCTTTTTACCACTTGCCCTTTTTTCCGTTAAAAAATATTTTGATACAGACAATATATGGTATCTTTTTCTCCTTTCTCTTACTTTTCCTCTCTCCTTTTTTAGTGGACATTTTCAAATGAGTGGATATTTTGCTCTAGTAGTGATTTTATATATTCTCTATTTCTGTATTGTTTCAAAAAATACCAGGCAAAAACTTACAGTTGTTTTTTTTGCATTCTGTGGAGCACTTCTTACCCTTCCTCAGGTATTACCAGCAATGGAATTTTATGGTCAGGCACTTCGCAGTACCATATTCGGAAATGTTGAGACAATTCCCTGGGGGTATCTCCCAACATTTCTTTCGCCAGATTTTTATGGCAATCCCGTGACTCGTAATGATTGGTTTGGACATTATGCTGAATGGAATGTGTACATTGGCGTGTGGCCTCTCCTATTAGGTATATATGGAATGTTTTCAAGAAAAAGAAAAGAGACGCTATTTTTTATTATTGCAGGAATAGTGAGCATGCTTTTAGCATTTCCGACCCCTCTTTTGTCACTATTAATTATGCTTCATGTGCCTGTTTTTTCAACAAGCTCAGCAAGTAGGATTATTGTCATATTCTCTTTTGCTTTCGCTGTGCTTGCAGGATTTGGCTTTGATCAGTTACTCGTCGACATAAAAGAAAAGCAGTACAAAAAAATTATTCTCTTGTTAAGTTTTGGGTTGGGTACATTCTTGGTGTTATGGGCAATTGTTGGGTTTAAGCTCTTTTTGACAGTCGATAAGCTTCATATTGCGAGACAAAATCTTATTCCTGCAACAGGAATATTTATGGTAGGAATTATCAGCATTTTGCTTGCAACGCTCGGCCGTCGTTTTGTCCTTCGTTTTGCAATCTACGCTCTGATATTTTTGACTGTTTTTGATATGCTTCGTTTTGCAACAAAATGGCAACCATATGTAAAAAAAGACTTATTTTTTCCTACAATTCCTGTTGCAAAGGAATTTCAAAAAATTCAAGGATATGAAAGAGCTTTGGGAAATTATCAGGCAGAAGCAGCAGTTTATTTCCATTTACCAGCGCCCGATGGATATGACGCACTCTATATACGTCGTTATGGACAATTTGCAGAATCTATCAACGAAGGGAAAGTCCAAGATGCTGAGAGATCAGTAGTAACGTTCCCAAAAAATAGTAAAGAGACATCTCTTGCAATTAATTTATTAAACATTCGATATATTGTGCATAAAGTTAGTGATGACCATATGGGGTGGACATTCGGGTTTTGGAATTATCCGATAAGCCAATTTAATCAGATATATAAAGATCCTTTCTATGAAATATACAGAAATACTGCAGCACTTCCGCATGCTTTCTTGGTTGGGAAATATGTTGTTGAAAAAAATCCTCAGAAAATAATAGACGCTCTGTATTCCCCAGCTTTTGATTTGCGGAGTCAAATTGTTGTTGAGGAGGATCCGAAACTTGGTCAAAACAAAGAATTTTCAGGTGATGCTACTATTACATCATATACTCCCGATAGAGTAGCAATTATTACGAATGCCAATAGATCTGGTTTATTATTTCTGTCTGATAATGACTATCCTGGCTGGCAGGCAACAGTTGACAATAAACCAGCAAAAATTTATAGAGCAGACTATTCTTTTCGTTCGATCGTCGTCCCGGCAGGAAAACATATTGTTGTATTCAAATATGTGCCTATGAGTTTTTGGTGGGGTGTATGGCTAGCTATTTTTGGAGTAGTTGGAATGATTATTTTTCTTGTTTTCCCCAAAACTTCAAATCAGTAAGGAGCATCTTCTTTTTTGCAAAGAAAAAGAGATATGCGATTTCGAGAAGTCCTGCAGTATTGATAATAAGCATAAGGACAAACCAATTCCTTTGACTATCTCTTGCTGCCTTCCAAAGAGCGAGGCCTTTCCAAATAAGTGACCAAATGAAAACAAAATAGAGCGTAAGAGGGGGAAAATGTGCGAGTGCATTCAGATTCATCATTAAAATAATAGCATGACTATAAAAGGTTGTCAAAAGCTGATAGAATCAAATAGGTATGAGAATTGGTCTCTATGATCCTTATTTGGATACACTAGGTGGCGGAGAAAAATATATTCTTGACATTGCAACATGTCTTGAAAAGGACAATTCTGTTTCTCTTTTTTGGGATGATCCTCAAATACTCCCAGCTGCAGAAAAAAGATTTAATATTCATCTTTCCCGAATTCATATATTACCCAACATCTTTAAGTCACAAAAATCTCTTCTTGAGAAATTCTTGGTCACAAGAAGGTTTGATGTGATTATTTTTCTTAGTGATGGGAGTGTCCCATGGCTTTTTGCAAAGAAAAATATTCTTCTTTTCCAATTTCCCGTGCAATGGGTGCAGATAAAATCTTTCATGGACAAACAAAAATTAGCGAGAATAACCTCAATTATTTGTTATTCAGATTTTGTAAAAGGATTTTTAGACGCAACATTTCACAAAGATGCAATTGTTATTCCGCCTGCAATCTCATTACCTTCTCAAGTGTCTCTTAAGAAGCAAAATATTATTCTTTCAGTTGGAAGATTCACTAAGGCAATGAATACAAAAAAACAAGAAGTTTTGATACAAGCATTTAAGGAAATGACAACAAAAGGCTTAAAAGATTGGACGTTAATTTTGGCAGGTGGAGTATTACCAGAAGATGAGGATTTTGTAGAACGCCTGAGGACTCTGGCTAAAGGACATAGTATCGAGATTTTTCAAAATATTTCATATGGCGAATTACAAGATTTGTATCAATCAGCGAAAATTTATTGGCATGCAGCCGGCTTTGGTGAAGATTTAGAAAAATATCCAGAGCGTGCCGAACATTTCGGCATAACAACTCTTGAAGCAATGGCATATGGAGTGGTGCCGGTTGTTTTTAATGCAGGAGGACAAAGAGAAATAATAAAAAATGAAGAAAATGGATTGTTATGGCATACAGTTGAAGAGTTACAGCAAAAGACACAGCAACTAATAGAGAATGGCATATTTTGGAAAAGATTGTCTGTAGGAGCAAAAAAACAGGCAGAGACGTACAGTGAGAGAAAATTTTGTGAGAAAATACAGCTCCTTGTATGAAGAAGTTATTACCAATACTATTTTTTGTCATTACAGTAATTTTTTTCTTCAAGCCATTTTTTCTCAGTCACCTTTTGCCAATTCCTTCTGACACAATCGTTGGACTCTATAATCCCTTCAGAGATGTATATAAAGATCAGTATCCAAGAGGAATTCCATTCAAAAACTTTCTCATCACAGATCCTGTAAGACAACAATTCCCATGGCGGCAATTAGTAATTGATACAGAAAGGTACTTGCAACTTCCTTTGTGGAATCCATATAACGGGGCAGGAATACCTCTTTTAGCCAATTTTCAATCTGCGCCTTTTTATCCACTCAATCTATTATTTTTTGTCATGCCTTTTTCAATTGCATGGTCATTATTGGTAGTCCTTCAGCCATTACTGGGAGGGTTATTCCTTTACTTGTATCTTAAAAATCTTAAGCTTCATCCGCTCGCATGTGTAATAGGATCGATAAGTTTTGCTTTTTCGGGTTTTGCTATTTCTTGGTTAGAATGGAATACAATTTTTCAAACAGCATTGTGGGTTCCATTAATTTTGTTATCTATAGATAAAATAAATGAAAAGTTAAAAGATAAAATTTATCAATGGTACGGAATATTTCTCATTAGTCTTATTTGCTCATTTTTCGCAGGACATCTGCAGACGTTTTTCTATATATTTTTAATTGTTTTTATCTATCTCATTGCGAAGCTTGTATCCGTCAAATCAAACAAAAAAATTATTTTGTTATTCGTTATTAGTTATTTCTTATTTATTATTCTTACTCTTCCGCAATGGTTTCCGACGCTTCAATTTATTGCTCTTTCTGCACGAAATGTTGATCAAATTCCCTTTTCCACAGATGGATGGTTTGTTCCTTTTCAACATCTCATTCAATTCATTGCTCCGGACTTTTTTGGGAATCCTACCACTCTTAATTATTGGGGGGCATGGAATTATGGAGAATTGGTTGGGTATATTGGTATTATTCCTCTTATTTTTGCATTGTTTGCAGTTATTTTTCGACATGATAAAAAAACGTGGTTTTTTAGCGGTCTCGTTTTTGTCTCTTTACTATTTGCATTGCCAACGCCAATTGCCAAACTCCCGTATATTTTAAATGTTCCATTTCTTGCAACAGCGCAACCCACACGACTCCTCTTTGTCGTTGATTTTGCGCTGGCCATTCTTGCAGCATTGGGGTTAGATTATTTTCTCAAAAATAAAAAAATAGTAAGTGTAGGATGCATTGTGATTGCATTGGGAGTTATGTTTGGAATATTGTGGATTACAGTACTGAAACTTTATCCTCTTTTTGGTATCACTTCAGCAAATGCTCATATTGCAAAGCAAAATATGATATTTCCTACAGGAATATTTTTAGCAGGCAGCGCGTTGATCATAGTTCTCTCGTCATTGCGAGGAGGTCAAAGACCGACGTGGCAATCTCAGAAATTGCCCAGCAAAGCTCGCAATGACGTGGTATTAAGATATGTGATTCTTCTTGGAATTATATTAATCACTGCTTTTGACCTATTTCATTTCGCGCAAAAATTCACTCCTTTTACAAAAGTGGAGTATCTTTTCCCTTCAACAAAAACGATTTCATTTTTGCAAAAAAATATAGGGGATGGAAGAATTATGACAACAGATTCACAAATTCTACCGCCAAATTTTTCTCTCATGTATGGATTGCAATCGGTTGATGTATATGACCCTTTGTATCTAAGAAGCTATGGAGAGTTTATCGCAGCGTCTGAAAGAGGTGTGCCAAATACCAATCCGCCATTTGGTTTTAATCGCATTATTACACCACATAATTATCAAAGCCCACTTATAAATCTTTTGGGAGTGAAATATATTCTTTCTTTATCAGACATAAAGCAGCAGGGACTTAGAAAAGTAATGCAGGAAGGCGATACAAGGGTGTATGAAAATACAAAAGCACTCCCGCGTACATTTTTTGTAGATACGGTTTCGTTTACTCATGCAAAGCAAGAAGCAATCAATATGCAGTTTGCTCAAGGTTTTGATCAGAGTAAAACTGCAGTTGTTCTAGAACGAAATAAGATTCTGGAGCAAGCCATAGGTCCTGAGCTAGACCGAAGATCTGTTACTGTTGTGCGTTATTCTCCAAATGAAATATTGTTAAAAACACAAAACTCCAATGACAGTTTTCTCGTTTTAACTGATTCTTATTATCCAACGTGGCATGCGTATATAGACGGAAAAGAAACAAAAATTTATCTTACAGACTTTGCATTTCGCGGCATATTTATTCCTGGAGGAAAACACACAATCATATTTCAAGACGGACTGTTCTAAGATATAATAAGATTATTACTCGTCATTGCCACGCCTTCGGCTCGCGATGACGTTGAAATTATGGATATAAGCATCATCATTCCCAATTACAATGGAGCGCGTGTCCTTGAGAAAAATCTTCCGAAAGTTCTGGAAGCGATAAGGGGATATAAAGAAAAAGTTGACATTATTGTGAGCGACGATGCCTCTTCGGATACGTCCCTTGAAGTTATTAAAAAATTCCCTGTTAAAATTGTTGAAAATACAAAGAATGACCAAAGAGGTTTTTCTTCAAATATAAATAGAGCTGTTGCTCATGCAACAGGCGAAATTCTTTTGTTATTAAATACCGATGTTATTCCGCAAAAAGGTTTTTTAGAACCACTTCTCACGCATTTCACAAATCCAGAAGTTTTTGCAGTTGGATGCATGGACCAGAGCATTGAGAATAATAAAAAAGTACTTCGTGGTGTAGGAGTAGGGAGATGGGAAAAAGGATTTTTCATGCATTCCGCGGGAAATATAGAACAGTATGATACTCTGTGGGTAAATGGAGGGAGTGGAGCATTCAGAAAATCTATTTGGAGGAAAATTGGAGGACTTGAGGAACTCTATGATCCTTTTTATTGGGAAGATATTGATCTATCATACAGAGCGCAGAAAGAAGGGTTTCAAGTTATATTTGAACCGAAAAGTATTGTTATTCATGAGCACGAAAAAGGTTCTATCAAGACTCAGTTTCAACAGAAATATGTCACAAAAATTGCCTATAGAAATCAATTTCTCTTTGTCTGGTTGAATGTTACAGATGCTTCCTTGATAGTATCTCACCTACTCTGGCTACCATACCATCTCATCAATGCGCTCATACACAGAGATGGTATATTTTTATTAGGCTTTTGCCAAGCATTCATCAAATTGCCACGTGTTATGAAAATAAGAAAAAGAAATAAAAAGCACTTTGTAAAAAAAGATAGGGAGATAGTTTCATGAAATTATCTATTCTTATCCCTGTTTTTAATGAAGAAAAAACAATTACAAAAGTTTTGGATGCTGTGGCAAAAGTAGACTTTGGTGATATAAAAAAAGAAATAATTGTTATCAATGATGGATCTACAGATATGACAGAAAGAAAAATAAAGGAATGGATAAAAAGAAATAAGACAATAAATTGCGTAGTCTATTCACAGGAAAATAAAGGTAAAGGTGCTGCCATAAGTAATGGAATTCAAAAAGCGACAGGTGAGTATATTGTTATTCAGGATGCGGATTTGGAATATAATCCCGAAGAGATAAAAAAATTATTGCAACTACACAAAGAAAAAAATGTAGACGTTGTCTATGGGACACGGTTGCATAGATTGCCTAACTTACAAAGAGATGAGCGAAATCTTTTTGTCCTCCATTACTTTGGAAATAGGGGACTCAGCCTTTTGACAAGTTTGTTATATGGGCAATGGATAACAGATATGGAAACGTGTTACAAATTATTTCCAACAAAAGTTTTTCAAAAAGAAAAATTACAAAGTCGTGGATTTGAGCTTGAGCCAGAAATTACGGCCAAACTTATAAAAAAAGGATACAAAATACATGAAGTTCCCATTACAACAAATCCCAGAGGGTATGAGGAAGGGAAAAAACTTCATGCAGGGAAAGATGGCATAAAAGCATTGGCAGCTCTTATAAAATATAGATTTATATGAAAAGACTGAGTGTTTTTTGCAAAGCGCACTGGTTTGAAATTGCAATTGTTGCCATTTTTATTCTTGGGGTTATACTTCGATTTGCAAGATATCAGCAAAGATGGGGACTTGCATATGATCAAGCACATGATGCTATCATTGCACGATATGCATTGACTCATTTTAAGCTTCCGCTCCTTGGGCCATTTTCTTCAGCCGGACCTTTTCAAACAAGCGGCATGTGGTACTGGTTTATCATGCTCGGTACGCTTCTATTCCCATTTTTTGTCGATGGGCCGTGGGTTTTCTTAACTATTCTTCAAAGTATTTTTGTTATTGCAATGATATATTTTGGTAAAGAACTTATTAACAAAAAATTCGGACTCTTACTTGGTCTTTTTACCGCAATTTCTACATCTCAAATTACGCAAGCCACAAATCTTACAAATCAGGCTCCGCTTGCTTTCACGTCGCTTGGAGCATTATGGATGAGTGTGAGATATTTACGAGAAAAGAAAAAAAGATACTTATTCTTCATGGCTCTTTTTGTTGGTCTTGGTGCTGCAATTCATTTGCAAGGAGGTGCGATGATAGCACTCGTTGTTTTGACATTACTTGTAACAAAAACATTTGATCTTAGATCACTTTCTCTTTGTTTCTTTGGTCTTATTCTTTCCTGGTTGCCTGTATTTTTTATTGATGTTACCCATCACTTTTTTAACACCAAAGGAATGCTTCAATATTATCTTCATGACCAATATAGGGTTTCTTTAGACTCTCTTGGAAGAAATTGGAAAGTCTACACATTTAAATTTTGGCCTACCTCATGGGCTCAAATTATCGGTGGAGAAAAGATCTTGGGATATATACTTTTTTTTGGGTTTTTTGTCACTCTTTTTATAGATACAATAAAGAGAAGAATGTCAAAAGAATGGGTTGTTATCATCGCGAGCTTTCTTATTATGTTTGCGGTGCTTCGATACCTGAGAACGCCTCTTTTTGACAGTTATCTTATGTTTTTGAATCCATTCGTATTACTATTTAGTGCATGGGTTGTCTATTGGTTAATAAAAACACAAAAGATAGCTGGAATACTTATCCTGATAAGTATTCTCATTTCAAGCATGCTGCTTGATATACAAAATATTTCGCAAAGTACGAATGATACTGCTATTCGGGCAAATTTCTGGTCAATGATGATTAAGGCGGCGTATCCAATGCAAAAAAAGTTTTCCATGTATGACTATGGGTATGCTACTACATGGTTATCTTTACCATTGACCTTATATATGCAAAATCAAGATAAGATCACGGAGAATGGGTATAAGATTGGTTTTGGGATACCTGGAAGAGAAGATCCAGCAAATGAACATTCGTTCCCAATTATTCCTGGAAATAAAATGGGATTTGTTTTAGTGGACGTAGAGGCAAGTAGTTCTGGTCAGCTTTCATCTCACCATTGGGTTAAAATAAATCCAGAAAATGTGTACCACTCAACAGAAGCATGGTACAATGATAAAAATCTATGAAAACAATAAAATTAGATTCAATTCTCCTTTTTGCATTGGTTATTCCATTTATCATGACATATCGCTTGGGTTGGGGAGATACACCGATCTGGCTATTTGGCGTCATCTTTCTTGAGCTTTTTCTCTATATTTTTCTAGATATTTCTCATTTTTTCCTGGAGAGTAAAAAAATTCTTCTAAAAAATATTCTGTTATGGATGACAATTATCACAGTCCTTGGAAGTGCTTTTACTGCAGCGATTATCGTAAGACATCAGACTTCACCAATTTATAACGTGCATGATATTGTTCTTCAGCAAGAAGCTGCAATTAAATTCTTAGTTCATGGACAAAATCCCTATGCAACAAATTACTTTTCAACGCCACTCAAAGATTGGCATTATTCTGATACAGAAATAAATCCCGCACTCTATCACTTCGTAATGGAACCGTTTTATGTGCTATTTGCTGTCCCTTTTTATCTCATTATGGGACATGGAATAGGATTTTTTGATGCACGGGTTCCTCTTCTCTTTTTATTTGCTTTATTACTTATTGCTGCAAGCATACTCGTCAAAGATCCTGAGAAGAAAAGACAATTTCTTGTGTTATTGGCATTTAACCCGGCAAATCTTGGATATCTCTTGGAAGGAAGAGATGACATATTTATGCTCACATTTTTATTTATTTCCTTAGTATTTCTTTTTAAGAAACACTTTCTCTGGAGTAGTGTCGTGCTTGCTTTAGCATTTACGGTAAAGCAATCAAGTTGGTTCGTTCTCCCATTTTACGCATTTTTTCTCTATACACAAACAAAAGACATAAAAAAAGTAATTTGGTATATGATTCCGTTTGCAGCTGTTTTTTCTGTAATAGTTGCGCCATTCTTTTTGTGGAATTATAAAGCGTTTCTTGATAGCACTATTTTCTATTTATCAGGTAATACATCGCATAGCTATCCAGTTGCAGGGTATGGGTGGGGAGCGCTGCTGCATCAGGTAGGATACATACGAGATGTTCATGCATATTATCCATTCTGGATATGGGAAGCTATTATTGGTATGCCCATGTTAGGTGGGTTGCTTTGGTGGCAGAAAAAACATTCCTCAGTAAAGTCAGTATGGATAATGTACGGATTATTTCTTTTTGTCTTTTGGTACTTCTCCCGCTACTTCAATAACAGTCACCTGGGATATATCTCAATGCTTTTTATTATTGCTTATTTTTGGCCCGAAACAGAAAAAGAATTAAAATAGTTACTGCAGAAATACCAGAAAGTATTGCTCCGATGATCAGTGACAACGGATAGTATCGAAATTCAATTGTGTGATATATTTTTGGTAAAACAATTGCCTGAAAGGTATAATTTGCTCGATAAATTTTCGTGGGCTTCCCATCGACATATGCAGACCATCCAGGATAGTAATTCTCGGACACAACGAGAAGTCGTCCATTTGTCGATGGTTTTTCTTCAAGAATCACTTCGTTTTGTGGATTAAAATCTTTAGAAAATAATTTTTGCAACTCTTCTTGCTGATTTGGAATAATAAGAGATGTAGTGACGATATTCTTCAAAGGGGGAGACGCATGAGAAAGTATGCACCAGTTTTTATCCTCCCATACAGTCAAAGATGTACAGAGATTTGTTTGTGTATGATAGACAAGGTACCTAACGCTTAGTAAATCAAATACTCTCTCTCTTCGCACAGCAAGTGCTGCGCTTACTGTTGCATCGTTTTGTATTTCAACGTCGCTTCGAGGCAAAATAGATGGAAGGGACCCATTATTAGCAAACGCGATAAGCTCGCCATAACGGCGTATGTAAAGTGGATCAAAATATTCTGGATCATATATTCTATACTGTGTCGCGATATCAGCTTTTATATGTGCATCTCCCAAAGTGAAATATCTTGCAGATTTTGTTTTGTCTTGCAACGCTTGAAGCAAGCTATTTTCAGGCATCACGTTTTCAGTCTTAGTAAAAGGGAGAAATTTATTTGTATTATAAAATCCGACAAAAAAGATAATTGCAAAAATTCCAAAACTAGCAATGAGTCGTACTCTTCTGCTTTTAAAAAATAATCCAATTAAAAAACAGACAAGACCGAAAGAGAAAAATAAAATCTCAAAAAATGAATTTCTTAATGCAATAATGCGACAATCTGGAATCTGCACAATAGGACATGAAGCATGCATTTTAAAAAGAAGAAATGTTACTGCGAGAAGTGTGCCAGTTACTGCAAGAAACATGCTTGTTGTTACCATGAGACGTTTGGATATTCTTTCTTGTCTTTGCCAGGTATCAATGCCATACCCCATTAATATGCAAAGAGCAAATGATGATAATACAAACACTCGAGAAGGCACTCCAGTAGCAAGAATGGGAATGGGCAAAGAAAAAAATAATCGAGTTCCAAACCAATCGAGTGTCGATATGATAGAAACAATGGTCACAATCCAAAGAAATAATCGAATGTCTTTTTGTTTTGTTTGTTTTCTGTAGAAAAAGCTTATGAGTGCAAAAAAACAGGGAAGTAGTCCTACAAATGCAGCTGTCTCAACATAGTCTGACCTCCCCCAAAAATTATATGTTGCCTGACTGCCAAAATAATTTGGGATAGCAATGGTAATCAGATGTGAAAGAGGAAGAAGGAATCTTTGAAAAATAAACGTTGAGCTGGTTTCTCTAATGCTTGCCGCTTTAAAAAGTTCCGAGGTTGGAATAAGCTGTATTCCCGCAAGACAAATTCCTAGAAATATAAGGCTATAAAATTCAAGCAGACGTTTTTTTGGCCGAAAGAGTGTGTATGTAAAGACTGTCAGTAAAACGTACAGAATCATTTGTGGTTGACCTGAAAAAAATAACAATCCAACAACAAGAGGAATGAGAAACTTTATTTTTGACGACGTATTTTCACTGTATCTTTCAAAAAGATAGAGAAGCATTGGTAATCCTGCAAACACATAGAGAAATTCTGTATAAAGATATCGTACAATGACAAAACCACTCGATATAAGTGCTAAAGAGCCTATAAGGGATGCCATTTTGGACAACCCTAATTTTCTCATAAAAAGATATGTTGAAAGTCCAAGTACAAATGTCTGAAGAGCAACCAATAGTCCCCATGCAATCTGTGGTGGAGAAAAAAGAAACAGCATGTTAATAGGATTCAAAAATCCTGGATGCATCATTGCGAGTAGCGGTTGACCTGCTCCATTGTAGGGATTCCATAAAGGAAGTTGACCGCTGGACATAAGATGTAAAGCGAGGACTTTCATTGGATATTGATGTCGAAAAATATCATCAGCAATAGGCTTATGTGGAAGTCCAAGCACACCATTTTGCATTGTTTGTGTTTTCCAAGGCTCATACCATGCCTTTAGATATTCTCCTGGAAATGGAATGAGTCCTTTCACAAAGAATTGCCAAAAAAATATGAGCATTATGAACAGAAAAATTATTGAAGGAAGTAATGTAGTAAATCGTTTCATTCAGTGATACAATTTTACCATACGAATGAAAAAGTATCTGGTTTTATTTTTTATCATCGTGCTGGCTTCGGTTCTTCGATTCTATCAACTAGGTCATAATCCACCATCGCTCACCTGGGATGAAGCAGCATGGGGATACAATGCATATGCTTTAAATATTGATGGGAAGGACGAATTTGGAAGATTCTTGCCACATGATTATTTGGAATCGTTTGGAGATTTTAAGCCACCACTCTATGCATACCTTGATATCGTTCCAGTAAAACTTTTTGGCCTTACTGAATTTGCAACCCGTTTTCCTTCTGCTTTTTTTGGAGTTTTGACTGTCCTTATGACATATTTTTTGACAAAAGAATTATTTGTAAAATCTCAAAAAAGAGAATGGATTGCCCTTGTTGCATCGGGGATTTTGGCAATTTCCCCGTGGCACACTATGCTTTCGCGCGCTGCATTTGAGGCAAATGTTGCAACGTTTTTTATTGTCTGTGGGGTATGGCTATTTTTATTTGCAATACAAAAACGTCCATGGATGCTCACTCTATCAGCCGCGTCCTTTGTCTTATCCATGTATGTTTTTAACACAGCTCGTATTGTGAGTCCGTTGTTGGTAATTTTTCTTTCTCTCATTTTCTTTAAAAAAATATGGCAACATAAAAGGCAGACTTTGCTTGCAATTATTATTGGCATAGTGTTTTTATTACCTACCCTGCGATTTTTATTTACTCCGCAAGCCTCCTTGAGATTTAAAGAAGTCAATATATTTTCAGATATTTCAGTTATTCAACAGACAAATCAAGAAATAGCAAACGATAATGGATCTGTAATTTCAAAGATTGTGCATAATAGAAGACTTGCCTACGGAGTATTATTTTTGCGACATTATTTCGATAATCTTGATCCGGGCTTCTTATTTATAAAAGGTGATGGAAATCCAAAATTTTCCACTCAAGACGTTGGAGAGCTCTACCTGTGGGACATACCATTTTTCATTATTGGCATAATTCTTTTATGTAAAAAAAGAGAGGGAAATTGGTTTGTCATTCCTCTTTGGCTTCTTCTTGGTATTATTCCAGCAGCAACAGCGAGAGAGACGCCACATGCGTTAAGAATAGAAGCAATTATTCCAACAATGCAGGTACTTATTGCTTATGGAATAGTTAATACAATTTTCAATATAAAATTGAAAAAACTAGTTTTAATAGCAATTTTTGGATTATTATTTGTCAATGTTTTATACTTTCTTCATGGATACTACGCTCATTATCCCTCCGAATTTTCCGGGGAATGGCAATATGGATATAAGGAGTCAATTGCATATGTTATGAAAAATCAAGATAACTACAAACAAGTTATTGTGACAAGTGCTTTGGGGAGACCATATATTTATTATCTTTTCTATACAAAGACCAATCCCGATTTTTTCAGAAAAACAGCTGTTATCCATCGAGATGCTTTTGGATTTGTTCATGTC
>WNFM01222298.1_pt1 | contig 47648 bp, 51 predicted proteins | sample 5400271 | NCBI WGS metagenome assembly WNFM01 (sample SAMN13153352, study PRJNA577476) | soil metagenome | isolation source: 60 cm saprolite on Douglas fir-dominated hillslope | place: USA:California | collected 2013-09-17
TTGTAGATCGCGCGATGGGTGAAAGCCGAGATGTCGAAATTGCCGCCGAGTTCGCGGTTGATGCGGTGGAGCACGTTGAGATTGAAACGCGCGGTGACACCGGCTGAATCATTATAGGCGTGATACAGTACGCGCTCGTCCTTTTCGAGATCGACGCCGATCACCATCTGCGCGCCCCGGCCCAGGATGTCGCGGGCGCTGCGCAGAAAAGCGCACGCCTCATGCGGCTCGAAATTGCCGAGCGTCGATCCCGGGAAGAAGCCGACCTTTGGCATGCCCGCGATCGGCTCGGGCAATGCGAATGGCGCCGTGAAATCGGCGGTGACGGGATAGACGTCGAGCGCGGGGAAATCCTTGCGCAAAGCCTCGGCCTGCGCTTTCAGGAAGTCGCCGGAAATATCCACGGGAACGTAGGCGCCGAACGCGCATTCCTTCAACAACAGCCTGACCTTCGTGGTCGCGCCGGCGCCGAATTCCACCAGCGCCGAGCCCTTTGGGATGTCAGCCGATATCGCGCTGCCCCGATCGCGCAAAATCGAAAGCTCGGTGCGCGTCGGGTAGTATTCCGGCAACAGCGTGATCTGCTCGAACAGTTCGGAGCCTGTCGCGTCATAGAAATATTTTGGCGACAGCCGTTTCGGGTGCTGCGACAAATTGTCCATCACATCGCTGGCAAACGCCAGGTTTTGTCCATCGAAACGATGCGCTTTGGCCAAAGCGGCGGCGTGCACATTCATGATACTCTCCAGAACGCGCTTTCCGGCGCGGGTTGAATTTTCTACAGATCAGGTGGCGTAGTCGGCGAGGCGCAATCCGGTGAATTGCCAGCGATGATGGGGATAAAAGAAGTTGCGATAACTGATACGGCTGTGCCCGGCGGGAGTTGCAAGCGAGGAGCCGCGCAGCACCAATTGATTGACCATGAACTTGCCGTTGTACTCGCCGAGCGCGCCCTCGACCGCCCGATAGCCGGGGTAGGGCGCATACGCGCTGCGGGTCCACTGCCACACGATCCCGAACGCATCGTTGAGGTGGCCGGCGCGGGTGGCGACCTCCCACTCCATCTCGGTCGGCAGATGCTTGCCGCTCCAGCGCGCAAACGCGTCCGCCTCATAATAGCTGACATGGCAGACCGGGGCGGCCGGGTCGACCGGCTTCAAGCCGCCAAGTGTCATGATCTGCCATTCGCCGTCGATCTCGCGCCAATGGCCGGGCGCCTGCCATTGTTCGTTGGTTAATGTCGCAAAGCCGTCCATCAGCCACAGCGTTGGCGTCGCGTAACCGCTGTCCTTCATGAAGGCGAGCCACTCGGCGTTGGTGACGAGGTTACGCGCGAGTTTTACTGGACCCACCAGCGCGCGATGCGCAGGCTTTTCGTTGTCGAAATGGAAGCTGTCGTCGGTGTGCCCGACCGTGTGGATGCCCTCGTTGAGCGTGATCCATTCCTCGCCGCTGCAGGTCGAAGCCGGGAATTTCCACTGCGGATCATAGGCCGGCGGGATCGGGTTCTGCGCAAACGCATGCAGGATGTCGGTCAGCATCAATTCCTGATGCTGCTGCTCGTGGTTGAGACCGACCTCTATCAGAGGCGCGATCGCGGTCAGGGTTTTGTCCCCTGCCTCATGAAAGAATTTCACGACGGCCGCATCGACATGACGGCGGTAGGTGGTGATTTCCTCGGTGCCTGGACGCGTGAGATGGCCGCGCTGGTGACGGGCGTGGCGTGGGCCGGCGCTGACGTAATAGGAATTGAACAGATACGCATAATCGGTGTGAAAGACCCGGTAGCCGCTGCAGTGTTCGCAAAGCAAAAATTGCTCGAAGAACCAGGTGGTATGGGCGCGGTGCCATTTTGCGGGGCTCGCGTCCGGCATTGACTGGATCAGCTGATCTTCCGCTGACAGCGGGGCGGCGCGGCGCTCGGTCTCGTTTCGCACCGCGAGATAAGCTTCCACCAGATCCTGGGCGAGGTTGCCGGAATCGGAGAATAATGACGGGCAAGGGGTGGCAAGCGCGGCCACAGCGGATGCTGGTTTCGTCACAGGCGTCTCCGGTTCGGGAGAGAGAACGTTGCTCTAGCGTACCGGTTCCCCGGGATTGGTCTGTCCTAGATAGGGGTTCCCGTCCGGGATAAAAGCCTCCCCTACGCTATGATATTGGGGTCATCAGGTTATCGACGGGGTGTTGGGGAAACCCAGGCGGGCAAAGCGACGCATGCCAGCTACTCGCCATTTTACTTTGGATGCACAACGGTTTGAGGTACATATATAGCAGTACCGGGTTGAACGGGCTGATGCCCGAGAGGCTATCCCGCAGGGGGAGTGCCCCAAAAGGAAGTGAAGATGAGCATCGAACAATTTATCGACAACGAAGTGAAGTCGAACGACGTCGTGCTGTTTATGAAGGGCACGCCGCAGTTTCCACAGTGCGGTTTCTCAGGGCAGGTGGTGCAGATCCTCGATCATGTCGGGGTCGGCTATAAGGGGCTGAACGTCCTGGAATCCGCCGACCTCCGTAACGGCATCAAGACCTATTCCAACTGGCCGACCATTCCGCAGCTTTACGTCAAGGGTGAGTTCGTCGGCGGTTGCGACATCATCCGCGAGATGTTCCAGGCCGGCGAGCTGCAACAGCTGTTTGCCGATAAGGGCGTCCCGGTCGCCGCACCGGCCTCCGCCTGAGTTCGACCGCGCGCCAGGTCGGCACGGCGCGGCTCGAGGTCATCGTCGCCGACATCACCACCCTGCGCGTTGACGCCATCGTCAACGCCGCGAACTCATCGCTACTAGGCGGGGGCGGTGTCGATGGTGCGATCCATCGCGCGGCTGGGCCAGAGCTATTAGCCGAATGCCGCACGCTCCACGGCTGCAAGACGGGCGATGCCAAAATCACCAAGGGCTATCGGCTGCCGGCGCGGTATGTGATCCATGCCGTGGGCCCGGTCTGGCACGGCGGCAACCATGGCGAAGACGCGGCGCTGGCCTCGTGCTACCGCCGCGCCATTGAATTCAGCCAAACCCACGGTCTCGCCTCGATTGCGTTTCCCGCGATTTCCACCGGCGTCTATCGTTTTCCGGCCGATCGCGCGGCTGCCATCGCGGTCAAAACCACGGTCGATGCGTTGGCCGCGGCTCCCATCATCACCCGGATTATCTTCTGCTGCTTTTCGAACGACAGCGCCGCCCTGCATGCGCAGGCGATGGCTGGTATCGGCAGCCCTTGTGCCGATTGAGCCGGCCGCTACACTCCCCCGGGAATGTATTTCCGGGGGGAGGGGATATGAATTCGCATCATCTGTTGCCGCGGCTCGTCTGCGCGGCGCTGCTGACGATGGCGGCGGCGCCGTCGGTGGGCGCGGAAGGCACCTTCGACATTCCGCCCGGCGCGCATTTCAACCCGCAAAAACTCGAGCGCGTCGGCGACTTCCTGCGCGAGCAGATTGCGAACGGCAAGATTCCAGGCGCGATCCTGTTGATCCAGCAGCACGGGAAGCCGGTCTATCATGAATTCCTGGGCGTCCGCGATGTCGCGACCAAGGCGCCGATGACCGACGATACCATCTTCCGCCTGTTCTCGATGAGCAAGTCGATCACCAGCGTGGTGGCGATGCAGTTGATCGAAGAGGGCAAGTTCGCGCTCGACGATCCCGTCGCGAAATACATTCCCTCCTTCGCCAACGTCAAAGTCGGCGTCGAGAAGAAAGCGGACGACGGCACACCGACACTTGAACTGGCGCCGCCAAACCGCCCGCCGACCATCCTGGACCTGATGCGTCAGACCTCGGGCATAACATACGGCTTTTATGGCTCCAGCCTTGTCCGCAAGGCCTATGCCAAGGCCGACATCTATGCGGGCGATTTCGACAATGCCGAATTCGCCGAGCGCATCGCAAAGCTGCCGCTGCACGACCAGCCGGGGACGCTATGGCAATACGGCCACTCCACCGACATCCTGGGCCGGATCATGGAGTTGGTGTCGGGAAAATCCCTGCTCGCGATTGAGAAGGAAAAGCTGCTCGACCCGCTCGGCATGACCGCGACCGCTTTTTATGTCGCCGACCCGGCGAAGCAGCCGCTGATCGCAAAGCCAATGCCGAACGACAGTGACTTCCGGGTCGGATTCACGAGCTATCCCGAGGTTCCGATGAAGTGGGAATCCGGCGGCGGCGGAATGGTCTCGACCATGGCGGACCTCGCCCGCTTCTCGCAGATGGTGCTCAACGGCGGCAAACTCGACGGCAAGCAATATCTCAGCCCCAAGACATTCGAGATGATGACGACGGATCATGTTGGTCCGGGCTCCGGCGTCGGACGCGACTTCTTCTATTTCCCCGGCGACGGTTTCGGCTTCGGGCTCGGTTTTGGTGTCCGCACCGATCCCGGAAATGCAAAACCGCCGCCGCCAGGCTCGCTGGGCGAACTGAAATGGGACGGCGCCAGCGGCTGTTATTTCGTGATCGACCCCAAGCAGGACATGTTTTTCGTGCTTTTGGAGCAGACGCCTTCGGAGCGCCAGCGCATCCAGAAGGCGGTAAAGCAGCTGATCTATGAAGCGATAGAGAACTGACGGATTTGGGCGCCGGCGCAGCGTCGCGGCGGCGCTTGCGCTTCTGATTGCCGCTTTTGTTGTCGGACTGCCCGACACCGGCAGCGCGGAATCGCAATCTGCCGTTGCCGCAAGTTTTTCAAGCGAAAAGCTGGAGCGCGTCGGCGGCTACATCCACAACGAAATCGCGAGCGGCAAGATCCCCGGTGCGGTGCTTTTGATCCAGCAGCACGGCCATCCCGTCTATTTCGAAAATTTCGGCGTGCGCGATGTCTCGACGGGGCTGCCGATCACGGCGGATACCATCTTTCGGCTGTATTCGATGTCGAAGCCGGTCACATCGGTTGCCGCGATGATGCTGGTCGAGGACGGCAAGCTCTCCCTTGGCGATCCCCTCTCAAAATACATCCCTGACTTCGCCGAAGTGAAAGTCGGCGTCGAAAAGCCCAATGAGAGCGGTAAGCCGGCGCTGGTACTCGAACCCGTCAGGCGTCCGATCACGATCGAAGACCTGCTGCGCCATACCTCGGGGCTTACTTACGGCTTCTATGGCGACAGCGCGGTGCGAAAACTCTATGTGAATTCCGATCTGTTCGAAGGCGATTTCGACAACGCGGACTTCGCCGAGCGCATTGCAAAACTGCCGCTCGCCGAGCAGCCGGGAACGTTGTGGGACTACGGGCATTCGACCGATGTGCTCGGCCGCGTCATCGAAGTGGTGTCGGGGCAATCGTTGTTCGGCTTCGAAAAACAACGGCTGCTCGATCCGCTCGGGATGACCGCGACCGCGTTCGATGTCGCGGATGCGGCGAAGCGGCCGTTGATCGCCGAGCCGCTGCCCAACGATCGCTTTATCAGCCCGGTCGCCGGAATCAGGGACCCGATGGTGCCGCGGCGCTGGGAATCCGGCGGCGCCGGCATGGTCGGTACCATCGGCGACTACGCGCGTTTCCTGCAAATGCTGCTGAGCGGCGGTACATTCGGCGGCAGGCGCTACCTCAAACCCGAAACCATCGCCTTGATGACGCGGGATCACATCGGGCCGGAGACGAAGATCGCGCGCGACTATTTCTATTTTCCGGGCGCCGATAGTGGGTTCGGCCTCGGCTTTGCGGTGCGTACCGCGCAATTGGACAATACATCTTTGCCACTGGGCGAATATCGCTGGGATGGCGTCGGCGGCACCTTCTTCTTTGTCGATCCGAAGGACGATATGTTCGTGATTCTCATGATGCAGTCGCCGTCGAAGCGCGGGCGGATTCAAACGGAGCTGAAGGCGCTGATCTATCAGGCACTGGAGAGGAAAGACAAATCGCAGGCCGCTGGCTCACGAGCCCGGCCGGCCGCGCAGTGACCGTTCACGCTCCACAAGTTTTGGGCACTTCTGGTCGAGCGTGTCGAGCAACATGCGTTGGACGATGGTCGCGTTGGCGATCAATTGATCGATTTGCGTTGCCTTCTCATGGGCGAGCTTTCGCCAACGCTCCGGCGGCGGCCGTCCGGGCACGCCGTCCAGCAGAATTTTCATTTCCGCGATGCTGAACCCGACCCGCCTGGCGAATTGGACGATGGCGAGACGCTCCAGAATGGCCCTGTCGTAGCGGCGGCGTCCATTCCTGCGCAACGGTCTCGGCAACAAGCCCATCCTCTCGTAATAGCGGATGGCCGATGTCCGCAGGCCGGCCTGAAGCGCGACTTCGCCGATGCTCAGGTCGGTCATTGCCTGCCTCTTGACTTGAAGTTGGCTTCAACTTGTAGCGTCCGGCCCTTGTGCCAAGAACTCAAGAGGCCGTGACATGAAGCTCTATCTGCCGAAGTTCGTCATCGCTAACGCATTGGTCGCGATGTGCCTCACCGTGGGCGAATTCGTCCAGGGCGCCAACTCGCAGCCGGCACCAACACAGGGGCCGGCCCAGATGCACCCCGAGTTAGAGAACGCCTCCATGCTCGTGCTGCGTATTCGCATGGCGCCACATGAGAAGACCGCCATGCATGAGCTCACTCCGCGCCTCGTGATCTGGCTCACCGACGCGTATTTGCGCGATACCAAGCCCGATGGCACCGTGACCGATTATCGGCGTGCCGCCGGCACCACCGAATGGGTGCCGGCGCAGCGGCATGCGGGCGAAAATCTCTCCGACGCTCCGATCGAATTTCTGGCGGTCGTGCCGAAAGCTGGTGGAGTCGCGGGTGAACCTCACGCGCCGCATTGATTGGGAGAGACGGGCTCGAGCCAGACAGCGCCGCTCGGGCCACTCGCTGAATTTACCCGGCAAGCAAGAACGTCTTCGTCGTCATCGGCAGTCACAGATGTGGCTAACGAGTCTCGACTGGCTCAACGACAAGCCTTACACCGAATGAGTTGATCACCTTTCGGACCGTATCGAATTCAGGTTTCGATGACCCACTGAATGATTTGTAGAGGCTCTCTCGGGAAAGACCGGTCTCCTTTGCTATGCTAGTCATTCCCTTTGCTCTGGCAATCGTATCGAGAGCAGTACAAATGTAGGCGGCATCGTCTGTTGCGAGTGCCTCAGTTAGATATGCAGCGATAGCTTCTGGGGTCTTGAGATAATCCGCTGCATCGAATTTTGAAATTTTTGCCATTTGCTTTCCTTTCATAGTTCGGCAGCTATTTCTTTCGCTCGTTTGATATCCTTATCTTGTGTGGACTTATCTCCACCGCACAGGAGAAGGACCACGCTCTTGTTGGTTTGCTACAAGTAAACGCGGTAACCGGGGCCATGGGGCACTCTCATTTCGCTTGTGCCCTCTCCGACTGGCTTTACATCACCGGGATTGCCGAGGCCAAGGCGCTCGATGCGGGAAACAATTTTTGCCTGGGCTTTTTGATCTGAGAAACTTGAGAGCCATTCGTCGAATTCTTCGGTCTTTTGAACCTCAGACATATTGTATCTTATAGGATACAAGCCGACCGGCGTCAACGGATAAAGTTTACATAATGTTCCAACGCCTTTGACTGTTCTAAGCACTCCTCACGATCTCGCGCACCAGTCCAAGTGTCTCCTCGATCATGTTTGCAGTGACATCCAGGTGCGTACAGGCGCGGATCCGGCCGTCCATCGTCGCGAGCAGCACGCCGCGCTGGCGCAAGGCCGCGACCATCTTCTCGCCGCTGACGCCGGCGCCGTCGGGCTTGAAGAAGACCAGATTGGTTTCGGGCTCCTGCACCTCCATGCCCTTGATTTGCGATAGACCACGCGCCAGCGCGCGGGCGTTGGCGTGGTCGTCGGCGAGGCGGTCGACATGGTAGTCGAGCGCGTAGGTGCAAGCGGCGGCGCAAATGCCGGCCTGGCGCATCGATCCGCCCAGCCGTTGCTTCCAGCGCCAGACTTCATCGATGAAGTCGCGCGAGCCCGCGATCACAGCGCCGACCGGCGCGCCCAGCCCCTTGGAAAAATCGATCCAGGCGGAATCCCACCCCTTCGCCATGTCGCGTGCCGCTATCCCGGTGGCGACGGTGGCATTGAGCAGCCGCGCGCCGTCCATGTGGGTGGCAAGCCCGTTGGCCTTGGCGATTTTTACGACTTCGTCGAGCGTGGCTTTCTTCCAGATCGTGCCGCCGCCGATATTGGCGGTTTGTTCGACGCTGACGAGTGTCTGCGGCGGCTGGTAGCGGGTGCGCGGGTGCAGCGCTTTCCGAAAAACGTCGGGCGAAAATTGCCCGTCGGCGCCCAGCATCGGCGTGATCTGGAATCCGCCGAGCGCCGCATGCGCGCCGCCCTCGCGGGCGATGATATGCGCCGTCTCATGCGCCAGAATCTCGTCGCCGGGCCGGCAATGCACCAGCGTCGCTGCGACGTTGCACATGGTCCCGGACGGCAGGAACACGGCGGCCTCCTTGCCGAGCAAATCGGCGACGCGCTCGCACAGCAGACTAACGGAGGGATCATCGCCGATCTGCTCGTCGCCGACCTCGGCCCGCGCAATCGCCTCGCGCATGCCCGGCGTCGGACGGGTTTGTGTGTCTGAGAGCAGATTGATGCGGACGAGCGGCGCCTTCGGATCGCGCGGGGGAGGGGTGTAGATCATGAACAGTGCTCTTCACTCACGATGTCTTCGGTTAATTTGAACAGCTGCGGCCTGATGTCCTGCGCGGCGCGATGGATCGCGCGTCTCAGGATATGTGAGGCTTCGTCCGTGTAAAAGATGGGGAAATGCTATCGCACGAACAAGAACTGGATACGAAACAAAAAAGCCCCGGCAAAACCGGGGCTTTCGATCTGGTACGCCACTGGCAAAAAAATCAGCGCGAATAGAATTCGACGATTAGATGCGGCTCCATCTGCACCGGGAACGGCACGTCGGTGAGAGCAGGGATGCGGGCGAACTTCGCCGTCATCTTGGAATGATCGACTTCGAGGAAATCGGGCACGTCGCGCTCGGCAAGCTGGGTCGCTTCCAGCACTGGGACGAGCTGCTTTGAGGATTCCTTGATCTCGACGAGATCGCCGACCTTCGCCTGGAAGCTCGCAATGTTGACGCGGCGGCCGTTCACCTTGATGTGGCCGTGATTGATGAACTGGCGCGCGGCGAACATCGTGGCGACGAACTTGGCGCGATACACGATCGTATCGAGGCGGCGCTCGAGCAGGCCGATCAGGTTTTCGCCGGTATCGCCTCTCATCCGGCCGGCCTCGACATAGATGCCGTGAAACTGGCGCTCGGAAATGTTGGCGTAATAGCCCTTGAGCTTCTGCTTGGCGCGAAGCTGCACGCCGAAGTCGGAAAGTTTGCCTTTGCGGCGTTGGCCGTGCTGGCCGGGGCCGTATTCCCTGCGGTTCACGGGGCTCTTCGGGCGGCCCCAGATATTCTGGCCCATACGGCGATCGATCTTGTATTTCGCCTCACTGCGCTTTGTCATCGCGTCCTCTTTGCAAGTTTGGGTTTTTGAGGAAACGCGCCCTCCTGTGCGCCGGGAAATCCCGGAGCCGACAGGTCCGCCCCCTAAAGCTTAGAAGGGCCGACCACGGGTCGCGAAACGCATCGCGGGCCGAAACCGGCCCGCGAGCAATGGGTTTCTAGGGAGAAACGGTCCTGCTGTCAATCAAAAGGGGCCGTCATTCCGGGGCGATGCGCAGCACCGAACCCGGAATCTCGAGATCCCCAGATGCGCAATTGCGCATCTGGGGATCTCGTTCTTCGGACCATCCCGGAATGACGGCGCAGAACTGGCTAGGTCGCGACCGCCCGGACCGGTTTTGGCTCGGCCTGCTGCCGATGGCTGCGCAATTCGGCCGCGATCTCGGTGTTCAGCACCTGTTCCAGCCGGTTTAGGGCCTTGGCGATCAAGGCGGCGTCGGTAATGCGGTGATCCCAGCGGATCACGACGTCGATGGTCTGGTCGGCCGTCACCACGCCATAGCTGAGGATGAACGGCCCCGGGCTCAGTGCGTGCAGCTCGCCGGCGCCATAAGCGGCAACGGAGGTCACCCCAAAACTGCCGAAATAGTTGGCGCGCTGGCGTCCCAAATTCAGCCCGATCAGCCAGATCAGGCGGCGAAGCGGCAGCGGCAGCCGCGTCGCCAGCAGCATTTTCCGGAATGCCGGCACATCTGCGGTCGGCGCGTCCTTGGCGTGGCGGATCGTCGCATCGACTTCGGTCAATGGCAGTTCGTCTGCGGCGGGAACCTTTTGCGGCAGCACGCAATCCTGGCCGTCTTCGACCCGCGCGATCGCAACCATCGCGATACTGCGCGGCAGTTCGTAGAAGCTCGGCCAGGGCCATTTGACGTAGAGCGTGCGCAGGACCGGCTCGTCCTTCGCCACCAGCGAGAACGCCTTGGTGAAGATCGCGGCCCAGCCCGGCGGTTGCGCGGCCAGTGCCCGGGCCTCCAGCAGTTGACGGACGTTGACGGGGCGTGCGAGCGAGACAAAGGGCACGCGGATCGATGCGTGCATAAGGTCGGCGACGAGGCGGCGCGGCATTGAGACTTTTCGAACCGTTCCGCGCATCGTTCCACTCAAGTTCCCGCAACACAGGGCCGGCGAGTCGTCGACCCGTCCGCCGACTTCCGATCTAGCACGAATAGGCGGACCTGACGCCAGATCGTTCTAGCTTTTATGGCGCCGGCGAGGCGGCCGGCCTGGCTTTGTCCGATCTATAAATCACGAATATTTTCAGTATCTTGCCGACACATTACCGGGCGGTTCAGCGCTTGATCCCTTCAAAACTCGCGGCAATCCCGCGCGCAAACAGCGACCAGTCGAATCCGAGCGCCAGCGCCAGATAGCCGCGGTCGATCATCTGATTGGCTTGTTCCGCCGTGCGCGCCACGCCGCCAATCGGGACGCCGCTTTTCAGGATGCCTTGCTCGGCGCGCGCCATCAGGTCGAGCACTTCGGGGTCATCGGCACGGCCCCGCTTGTTGATGGAGGTGGCGAGGTCGCCCGGTCCGATCACCGCGACGTCGATGCCGGGGGTCGCCATGATCTCGTCGATATGTTCGACCGCCTCGACATGCTCGATGGTGATCATGCAGATCATGTCGTCGTCGGCGGTTGCCATGTAATCGGGCATCGAGACGCCCCAGCGGAACGGCGCATGGAATGGTCCGCACAGCCGGTCGCCACGCGGCGGATAGCGCACGCTGCGCACGGCCTTTTCGGCATCCTCGCGACTTCAGATCATCGGAAAATTGATGCCGAGCGCGCCGATATCCATCGGCGCTTTCGCCAACCATGGCTCGTTGGCGGCGATACGCGCCAAGGGTATGCACGGTGTGCCCGAGGTGGCCGTTATCATCCCGTGCGCGGAAGTAAGATCGATCGGACCGTGTTCGAGATCGACAATGATCCAGTCGAGCCCTGAACGGGCCATGATCTGCACAGTCTGGATGCTCGGAATGGTCGCGATCGCTCCGAACGTCGGACGACCTTCCTGCCACAATTTGCGGAGACGGTTGAGGGGCGCAGGCGCGGCAGACGTCAAAAGCGAAGCTCCGTTTTGGGGTCTGAGGAAAGCGCGGTCGCTTGAAAAGTTAGCAGCGCGGCGAGAGGCCGAAAAGATCAATATGCATTGTATTTACGCGGGAACACGGCCGCCGAAAAACGGCATCAGGGCCCGGCTTAGCGTGTGCGGCCGTTTTGAAGTAAAAATCATTTCCGCGCCGGCGTGGTCGGCCTCGCTGCCGGGGGCTTTCAGCAAATCCGTAACCCGCCGGGCAATTGCGGGCGCCGGATCGATCCAGTCGACCGGCCACGGCGCGAGCCTGATGAGGCGGTCCATCAGCAGCGGGTAATGCGTGCAGGCCAGCACCACGGTGTCGGTGCGCGCCGGATCACTTTCACCGTCTCCGACAAAACATGGCTTGAGTTCCGCCGATATTTCGCGGTCGCTGACCTCGACGCCGCTCAAGGCCGCTTCCGCCAGCGAAGCGAGCTCAGCCGCGCCGACCAGCGTCACTTCGCAGCCTTGCGCGAAATCGCGGATCAGCGCTCTCGTATATTCGCGCTTGACGGTGCCCTTGGTGCCGAACACCGACACCCGTTTTGTTTTGGATTGCGCGCAGGCCGGCTTGATCGCCGGCACGGTGCCGACAAAGGGGACGCTGTATCGCTCGCGAAGGTGCGACATCACCAGCGTGGAAGCGGTGTTGCAGGCGATCACGATCAGATCGGGGGCGTGGGCGGCGATCAATTCGCCGATCAGCGGCACCACGCGGGCGATGATCTCCTCCTCGCGGTGATGGCCATAAGGAAAGAACGCATCGTCGGCGACATAGACATAATGGGCATCCGGTCGCGCCCGGACGATCTCACGCAAGACCGTGAGCCCGCCAAGGCCGGAATCGAACACCAGAATCGTCGGAGGTGATGCCACGGGAAGCGATCTTAGCCGATCCGGAGTTACCATTCAGTTGTTGTTGCAGGCCGGTGGGGGTTGCGGGCCGCCAAAGGGTCAGCTTTCGCCGAACACGCGCTTGAAGATCGTATCAACGTGCTTGAGATGATAGCCCAGGTCGAACTGCTCGGATATCTCGCTATCGGTAAGATATTTCTTCACCTCGGGGTCTTTTTTCAAAAGCTTCTGGAAATCGCCTTCGCCACGCCACACCGGCATCGCGTTGCGCTGCACGAGCTTGTAGGCGTCCTCGCGGCTCGCGCCCTTTTGCGTCAGCGCAATCAGAAGCCGCTGCGAATGAATGAGGCCGCCGAGCCGGTCGAGATTTTTCAGCATGTTTTCGGGATAGATCAAGAGCTTCTCGATCAGTCCCGCTAGGCGATTGAGGGCAAAATCCAGCGTCACCGTGGCGTCGGGCGCGATCATGCGCTCGGCGGAGGAGTGCGAGATATCGCGCTCGTGCCACAGCACGACATTCTCCATCGCCGGCGTCACATAGGCGCGCACCATGCGCGAAAGGCCGGTGAGATTTTCGGACAATACCGGGTTGCGCTTGTGCGGCATCGCCGAAGAACCCTTTTGCCCTTCGGAGAAAAATTCTTCGGCTTCGAGCACTTCGGTGCGCTGCAAATGCCTGATCTCGGTGGCGAGGCGCTCGACCGAGGCGGCGATCACCCCTAACGTTGCAAAATACATCGCGTGGCGGTCGCGCGGGATCACTTGCGTCGAGATCGGCTCCGGCACCAGCCCCATCGCCTTGGCGACGTGTTCCTCCACGCGCGGATCGATCTGCGCGAAGGTGCCGACCGCGCCCGAGATCGCGCAGGTCGCGACTTCCTTGCGGGCGGCGACCAGCCGTTCGCGGGCGCGGGTGAATTCGGCATAGGCGTAGGCAAGCTTCAGCCCAAAGGTGACGGGTTCTGCGTGAATGCCGTGGGAGCGGCCGACGGTCGGCGTCATCTTGTGCTCGAAGGCGCGCTTCTTCAGCGCCGCCAAAACCTTGTCGATATCGTCGATCAAAAGGTCCGCGGCGCAGGTCAGCTGCACGTTAAGGCAGGTATCGAGCACGTCGGAGGAGGTCATGCCCTGGTGCACGAAGCGCGCCTCGGGGCCGACGATTTCCGCCAGATGGGTGAGAAAGGCGATGACGTCGTGCTTGGTTTCGCGCTCGATCTCGTCGATCCGCGCGACATCGAAAACGACGTTACGGGCTCTGGCCCAGACGGTTTTTGCGGCCTCTTTCGGGATCACGCCGAGTTCCGCCAGCGCATCGGCGGCATGCGCCTCGATCTCGAACCAGATCTTGAAGCGCGTCTGCGCCTCCCAGATGGAGGCCATTTCCGGGCGGGTATAGCGGGAAAGCATCGACGACTCTTGGGGCAAGGGGATCACGCCGCGCTTTAGCAGACGGGCGGGGGTGAGACAAACGCTCCGGGCCCGGCGCGGGGCAGCCGACGGCCGCAGGGCAGGCGTAGCCCGGTCAATCACGAGATATTGACTAACAGATATTGAAATCTGTCAGTCCATGATGTATATCAGTTCCGACGCGCTTGCTGAGGCGTCACTCGGGGTCGCTGGCCGGTCTGGCACGGGCCCGGGACTTGAAGAGGACTTCGCCATGACTATGGAAATCTTGTATCTTACCGCACAAGTTCAACGGTGGCTCAACAGGCAGGTGGCTCGCCACCTGGCCGCGCAGGCCGCACGGTTAGCCCGCTAACCGGACCCCGACAGCGAGACGCAGACGGTGAACGCATGAACGAGAACGTGGTTCTGACCCCGGAGCGCATTCTTGAGGCTACCGAGGACGTTCTGCGCCGCTTCGGGTTGGCGAAGGCTACCGTGGTAGACGTCGCGCGTGCGCTCGATGTCAGCCATGGCAGCGTCTACCGTCATTTTCCAAGCAAGGCTTCGCTGCGCGAAGCCGTGGCAAAACGATGGCTCGACCGTGTCGACGCACCGCTTCGGAAGATTGCGGAAGGATCGGGGCCGGCGCCAGCCCGGCTGGAGCGCTGGCTGCGCGCGTTGTTCGCCGCGAAATACAAGCGGGTTTGCGAAGACCCCGAGATGTTCGCAACCTATTTGACGCTCGCGCGAGAGGCGTGTGCGGCAGTAAAGGCGCACAAGGATGGTCTGGTGGATCAGATCGCGCATATCTTGTCCGACGGCGTCAAGCAGGGCGCGTTCGATGTCGCCGACGTCAAAGCCGCGGCGCGGGCGGTGTTCGACGCCACCATCCGCTTTCATCACCCGGCCCATTCCGAGGAATGGTGCGATCCGGCGACGGCCGCGCGGATCGACGCCGTGCTGGCGCTATTGCTCAAGGGCCTCGAAGCGCCGCGTAAGCACTAATTCTCCTAGTCTTCCCACGCACGAATCGCCGCACCGCGTTGCGCCAAGCTCGATCCCTCCGTTTCCCCTGATTGCGGGCCTGCGCCCGCCCATGTTTGATATCCATCAACTCGGGTATCAGCGTGGCCGACAAGATTGCGGCGGAGGAAACCGTGCTGCTGGCCGTCTTTACGGATATCCATGCCAACCGTCAGGCATTTAGCGCGTGCCTCGATTTCGCACGCGCCCGCGGCGCCGAACGGATGATCTGCCTCGGCGATTACGTCGGCTATGGCGCCGATCCCGAATGGACGGTCGGGACGGTGATGGACCTCGTCGAGCGCGGCGCCATCGCGGTGCGCGGCAACCACGACAGCGCCATCGCCATGACCACCGAATCGATGAACGCCGAAGCCCAGGCCGCGATCGAGTGGACGCGCGGAAGGCTCAGCGCGCCGCAGCGGCGCTTTCTGGCCGACCTGCCGCTCGCCTTACAGGAAGATGATCGCCTCTACGTTCATTCCGAAGCCAGCAATCCGGCAAGATGGCGGTACGTCCAGACTGCCTCGGATGCCGCGCGCAGCATAGCTGCGACCGAAGCCCAGATCACGTTCTGCGGGCACATCCACTGTCCTTCTCTGTATTCAATGTCCTCCCTTGCGAAGATTGCGAGTTTCGTGCCGACATCGGGTGTGCCGGTGCGGTTGCTTCCCGGGCGGCGCTGGCTCGCCGTTCTCGGCTCGGTGGGGCAGCCCCGCGACGGCGATCCGGCGGCCTCGTTTGCGATGTTCGATACCGCCTCCAGAGAAATCACCTATTGCCGCGTGCCTTACGACGTCGAGGCGGCGGCGAGGCGGATTCGCGAAAATGGCCTGCCGCTGTGGCTGGCCGATCGCCTCTCGGTCGGCAGGTGAGCAATGGGCAAGTCTAGGGATCTTGGCGGCATCTAAATCGCTTCCCCGCGCGCGATCGCCGCCGCCTCGCGGATCGCGGAAATATTGGCCTTGTAGGCCTCCTTGGTGCCGCCCTTGAACACGGCGGAGCCCGCTACGAAGGCATTGGCGCCGGCGGCAGCAAGCTCGCCGGAGACATCCGGGCTGACGCCGCCATCGACCTCGATGTCGATCGGCCTGCCGGCCGTCATCGCGCGCAAATCCTGGATCTTGCCGAGCGCGGAGGGAATAAAAGCCTGGCCGCCGAAGCCGGGGTTGACCGACATCACCAGCACCAGATCGATCATGTCGATGACATATTCGATCGCGGTGATCGGCGTGCCCGGATTGAGCGAGACACCGGCCTTCTTGCCGAGCGCGCGGATCGCCTGCAGCGAGCGATGCAGATGGGGGCCGGCCTCGGCATGCACCGTGATGTGATCGCAGCCGGCCTTGGCGAAGGCCTCCAGATAGGGATCGGCCGGCGAGATCATCAGATGGGCGTCGAAGATCTTTTTGCTGTGCGGGCGGATCGCCTTGATGACATCGGGGCCGTAGGAAATGTTCGGAACAAAATGCCCGTCCATCACGTCGAGATGGATCCAGTCAGCGCCGGCCTGGTCGACGGCGCGGACCTCTTCGCCCAGTTTGGAAAAATCCGACGCCAGGATCGATGGCGCGATGATAAGGGGGCGTGACGCAAATTGTGCGGACATGTGCGCTCTCCGGAACCCGCTTTCGAGGTCTTGCGAAACGGCTTCGCGTAACACGCGCAAGCCTTCCCGGCAATGCGGGGCCATCGTGTCCCGGACGCGGTGCAGCGTCCTTCACGCTGCTCCGCAGAGCCGGGACCTATTCGTCGTTCAACACAAGATGATCATCCGGGGCACATATCGAGGGCGGAAAATTCTGCCGTCGCCGGCATCAATTGCCGGGGCTGCCGGGCTATTCGATGCGCAAAAATCCCATGTTTTACTGGCTTTTTCGTGATGGCATGGCGTTTGCCCTTTAAGACGCAAACCTAACAGGCCGCCTCTCGCGCGGCGTTTGTCGGAGTTTTCGTTATGTTGCTCGCCCTTGGCGCCGCGTCGTCCGTGCTGGATGCCCTGCAATCGCTGACCTCGTCGAAATCGTCGTCTCCGCAGACCACCGGTTTTGGCCAGAACTCGGCAAACCCCTTCGATCTCTCCGGCAGCACGGCTGCTTCGGGAAGCTCAAGCCCGACTTCCGGGTCAAACGGGTGGACGCAGATATCCCCGGCCACCATGAGCGCGCTGCTGGCCGCGCAAAGCCAGTCCTCGACGGGATCGACGACCTCGGCATCGACCAGCCCGTCCAGCGCGCTGCAGGACCTGTTCTCGCAGATCGATAGCAACGGCGACGGCCAGATCAGCAAATCCGAATTCGAAAACGCGCTCGGCGCCGGTGGAACCAATACCGCGCAGGCCGACGCCGTCTTCAACAAGCTCGATACCAACGGCGATGGCTCGGTCAGCCTCGATGAATTGAAGTCGGCGCTGCAGGGCGCCGGCGGCAAGGGTCATCACCATCATCACGTCGCCAGCTCCGACGGATCCAGCGGCACGAGCGACCCGAGCAACAGCAGCAGCAGCAGCACGGGCGGATCGAGCTCCGATCCGCTGCTGCAGGCGTTGAGCGGCGCATCCTCCACCTCGGTCACCAACAGCGACGGCTCGACCACGACGTCGGTGACTTATGCCGACGGCAGCAAGGTGACGATGACCTCGCCGGCAGCATCGACATCATCCAGCAGCGCGACGTCATCCTATAACATCATCGAGCAGATGATTCAGCGCGAAGCCCAGGCGATTTCATCCGGGGCTACCGCTTCGCTCTCGGTCAGCGTCTGAAATAACATAGCGGGCTAGCCGAACCGATCCTTCCACGCCGGCAGCGCGCCGGGGAAGGGCAGGGCGGCCGCGGCAAAAACCCCACGGGCGATGGCGCGAGCGACGACATTGGCGGCGACCATGCCGAGTTCGGTGAGGCCAACCAGCGGATCGATCGGTTTCTCGCAGGTGGCAGCGGCGAACAGCACGTCGCCATCGAGCGGCGCATGCACCGGATAAATCGCGCGGGCAAATCCGGTCTGCGCGATCATCGCGAGCCGTTTGGTCTGGGGTTTTGTCAGCTCGGCGTCGGTCACGACGACGGCGAGGGTGGTGTTTTCCGCCGATGTCGCGGCAGTGCCGCCCTTGATCCGCATCGCCAGCATATCGGGCGTGAATGACGGCGGCAGTCCGCGCCCGCCAAATTCGCCGCCGATCTCAAATGGCGCCGCCCAGAACCACGGTCCGTCGCCGACCGTGACGGTGCCCACCGCATTGACGACAGCGAGCGCCGCGACCCGGACGCCCCCTTGCGTCACATCAGATGCCGAGCCGAGCCCACCCTTGAAATTTGCGGTGGTGGCGCCGAGGCCGGCACCGACGCTGCCGAGCGCGAAATCAGTGTTCGCCGCCGCGGCCGCGGCATAGCCGAGCTCGCGATAGGGCGAAAACCGGCCCCAGGACTTGTCGCCGCCGTTCAACAGATCAAAGCAGATCGCGCCCGGCACGATTGGAATGACCGCGCCGCGCACCGCAAAGCCGCGGCCCTGTTCGGCAAGCCAGGCCTGCACCCCGCCGCCGGCCTCGAGCCCGAACGCCGAGCCGCCGGAAAGCGCAATGGCGTCCACGCGCTCGACGGTGTTGGCGAGATCGAGCAGCGCGCCTTCGCGGGTGCCGGGCCCGCCGCCGCGCGCGTCCATCGCGGCCACCGCGGGCCTGTCGAAAATCACCGCGGTGACGCCGGACGCGAGGTGAGCGTCGTCGGCGTGACCGACGCGGACGCCCGAGATATCGGTGAGGAGATTTTTCAATCGGCATGTCCTTCCGTAAGGGACAGTTTCGAAAAGCGCTTCAACCGTCCAGCGCCATTCGCATCATTCTGGCGAGATCGGACTTGCGGTACGGCTTGGCCAGCAACAGCACGCCGGAGTCGAGGCGGCCATGATGCACGATGGCGTTCTCGGTATATCCGGATGTGTACAGCGTCTTGAGCGACGGGCGCGACAAGCTGGAGGCCGTTCATGGGTCCTGGCATGATCACGTCGGTGAACAACAGATCGATGGCAGGGGCGTTGTCAATCACCTTCAAGGCCTCCATCGCGTTGCTCGCCTCCAGGGTGCTGTAGCCAAGGCTCTCGATCTGGGTGACCACGTATCGGCGCACCAGCGCATCGTCCTCCACCACAAGCACGACCTCGTGCCCGCCTTCGACGCTTAAGGATACCATCTCCTCCGCGGCGGTCAGGTCGAGGCCCGTCGCCCGTGGCAAGTAGATCTTGACGGTGGTGCCGTGACCTTCCTCGCTGTAAATCTTGATATGGCCATTGGACTGCTTGACGAAACCAAACACCATGCTGAGACCGAGCCCCGTACCCTTGCCGACGTCCTTGGTCGTGAAAAACGGATCGAACACCTTTTCCAGGTGTGCGGCGGGAATCCCTGAGCCGGTGTCGCTGACGGCGATCATCACATAGTTCCCGACCGTGACCTCGCTGTGCATGCCGGCATAGCCCTCATCGAGATAGACGTTGTTGGTCTCAAGTGTGAGCTTGCCGCCGGACGGCATGGCATCGCGGGCATTGAGCGAAAGATTAAGGATCGCCGTCGTGAGCTGGTTGGGATCGACCAGCGCGGTCCACGCGTCGGTTGCAAGCAGCGGACGGATCTCGATGTGCTCGCCGAGGGTCGGATGCAATAGCTTCGCGATTTCGAGGACCAATGCGTTGACGTCGATCTCGCGCGGCTGCAGCGGCTGCTTGCGGGCAAACGCCAACAGATGCTTGGTCAGGCTGGCGCCGCGTTCGGCGGCTTCATCGATCATCTTGGCGATGGCGACAAGCTGCGGGCTGTCGGCGACGGCGTCGGTCAGAATTCCGATGGTACCGGTGATGACGGTCAGGATGTTGTTGAAGTCATGCGCGACGCCGCCGGTGAGCTGGCCGACCGCCTCCATCTTCTGGGCCTGGCGGAATTGCGCTTCGGCGGCGCGCTTTTCGGTGAGATCGCGCCCGACGAAGAAATGCCGCCGCACCGGCTCCGACCATGCGCCCATCCATGTCAGCGTTACCGCCTGGCCGTCCTTGTGGACGTAGCGGGTCTCGAAGTTGCGCATATGCCGACCGCGCCGCGCCGACCGCATCTCGTCACGCGTTGATTCGAGATCGTCGGGATGGATGAATTCGACCGCGCTGTGTCCGATCATTTCGTCGGGCCGATAACCCAGGATGGTCATCGAGCTCGGCGAGACCTGAACGAAACTTCCCTTGGTATCCGTGACCAGGATGAGGTCCTGCGACGTCTCGAAGATGCGCCGCCGCTCTTCGATCTCCTGACCGAGCGCCCGCTCGGTCCGCTTGCTCTCGGTGATGTCGCGCGCGGTTTTGGATGCGCCGACTATCTCTCCCGTCGCCGACCTGATCGGCGAGATGCCCAGTGAAACATCGATCTCACTGCCGTCCTTGCGCAGCCGTAATGTTTCGTGGTGCTCGATCGCTTCGCCCTTGCTTACCCGACAAAGATTTTCACGCACCTCGGCGTGCTTGTCGGGCGGAACGATGATATCGATGCGATTGCCGGCTGCTTCCGCCGCGGTAAATCCAAATAGACGTTCGGCGGCCCGGTTCCAGCCGGTGATGGTGCCGCCAAGCGATGTGGTGATGATGGCATCGTTGGATGATTCCACGACCGCGCTGAACAGGCTCTCCCGCTCGCGGTGATGATCCCTGTCGAAAGCCGCCTGCCGTTGCAGCCCTTTGAGCAGGACGGACATTTTGGCTTGCAGGCCGACGTGGTTGACCAGCAACACCGCCAGAACGAGACTCGCGGCACAGAATCCGTAAATTCGGCCGGCATAAAAGGCCAGATCGAATCTGCCGGCGTTGAGTATGGCTGATAGCGCGGTGTCAAACAGCCAGGCGCACAGCACCACCATCAGCCAGACGTCGAGCACCGAATGTGGCCGCCGAAACCATAACACCAGCAGAGCCGCGAGGCTGAGCGTCCACACCGCCGTCACGACGCCAACCAAGGTAGGGGTAAATTGCCCCTGGATCACCATGATCGGCAGAATGTCGTGCCGCGCGGTGGTGACCCAGGCCGCGATGAACATCGCAACGCCGACCGCGATGCTGCTGCCCAGGATCGCCCCGCCGACTGATCCCTTTATTTTGGCGCCGCCGTCCTTGTCTTTCAGCAGTGCATAGCCGAGCACAAGAAGCGGAAATCCGCCGTGCCAGACCATGTAGAGCCAGGCTGTCGTCTGCGGTCCGGAGCCTAAAAGTCCACTGGGCGCGAACACACCTGGATAGGTCAGGCCGTGGACGATCGCCGCGGTCGCGGTGAACAGGTATCCGCTCGCAAGCAGCAGCAGAGCCCGCGACCGCAACAGGGCGAACTGCGAATACAGCAGGATGGCGGTGATGATATCGTTGAGCGCGAGCCCCGATTGGTAACTCGCAACGAGCGCTGGAATCGGGGTAAGCGGCACCGTGGCAAAAGGCGCCGCATATGCGAACAGAACCGCGGAGACGCCGACAACGGCATAAGCGGCGTTGCGATCGCGACTGGTTGCCGGCAAGGTAGAGAGAAAAATGCTTCGGTCGTCACTTGCCTGCACGATCATCTCCGGCAAAACCGCATCAAACGCGCCACATTAACGCCTCCGCCGAACCGGCATATCTATCCGATATGCCAATACCTGCCGGAGCAATGTTCTCTAGCGATTTGGCAGCTTCAACCCAAGGTTACATAATTCTTAACTGGGCTAATCTGTTAACCGGGCCAAACGCCAGGGTTCTGGCCGACCCGGGTAACCGCCTCTTTACTCACGCGCAAAAAATTGCCGAGGGGTCTCGGCCCAAATCCCGGGTTCCGTTGTAGGCTGCCCGGGCCCGTTTCGGGAGCCGCTATGCCCCGCATTCTTGTTATCGACGACCAATCAGATGTACGCAGGATGATCTCCATCGTGCTTCGGGTCAACCATTTCGACATCGTCGAGGCCGCCAGCGGCCCGGCCGGATTGAAAGAGTTCGAAAACTCGAAATTCGATCTGGCGATCGTCGATATCTTCCTGCAGGGAACGAGCGGTCTCGACGTCATCGGGATGATGCGCGAACGCGTTCCGGATTTGCCGGTTGTCGCGATATCGGGAATGACGACGCTCGACATTGTCCCCGGATCGCCCGGGCTCGCCAACGTCATATGTCTGCAAAAACCGTTTCGCCCAAGTGAATTGGTCCGGGCGATCGAAGCGGCGCAGCAGTTATCCCGGCCATCGGCTGCCGGCAACATGAATGTCGCCGAAGCGTGATTCCTGCGTCTTGCCTGTGCCCGCAATAGTGAATTGACGAGCGGCACAAAAACGCCCCGCCGAGCCGGGGCGCTGATTGTCACGATGGACTTGATACGGCCTCAGGAACCCTTCGGATTGATCTCCGTATAGCCGCCCTTGTCGTCCCATTTGTAGACGACATAGTCGATCTGCTTGATATCGCCCTTGGCGTCGATTTCGATCTTGCCGATCACGGTATCCCAGGCGCCGCCGCCTTTGATCGTATCCATGACTTTCTTCGCATCGGTAGTGCCGGCTTTCTTCACCGCCTGCGACCAGACCTGCATCGCGGCATAGGTGTAGAGCGTGTAGCCCTCGGGATCGATGTTCTTGGCCTTGAAGCGCTCGACAATCGCTTTCGCGGTCGGCTTGTTGCGCGGGTCGGGACCGAAGGTGAACAGGGTGCCGGCGCCGGCGGGCCCGGTGATCGAGGCGAATTCCTTGTCGGCCAGTGCATCGCCGGCCATCAACACGGTCTGCAGGCCCTGATCGCGCATCTGGCGCAGGATCAACCCGGATTCCTGATGGTAGCCGCCGACATAGACGAGGTCGATATTTTCGCGCTTCAGGCGTGACACGATGGCGTTAAAATCCTTGTCGCCCTTGTTGTAGGATTCAAACATCTTCTCGGTGAAGCCGGCGGCGTTGAGCGCCTTCTTGGTCTCGTCGGCGAGGCCCTTGCCGTAAGTGGTCTTGTCGTTGAGGATGGCGACGTTCTTGCCTTTGTAGTTCTTTGCGATGTATTCGGCGGCGACCAGGCCCTGCTGATCGTCGCGGCCGCAGACGCGCGCCACGTTCCAGAGCTTGCGCTCGGTGAACAGCGGGTTGGTGGAAGCCGGCGTGATCTGCAACACATTGCCGTCGGCATAGGCTTCCGACGCCGGGATCGAGGATGACGAACAATAATGACCGGCGACGAACGGGATTTTCGCGCTGCCGATTTTCTCCGCCACTGAGCGGGCCTGCTTGGGATCGCAGGCATCGTCCTCGACGTCGAGCGCCAGTTTCTTGCCGAGCACGCCACCGGCGGTGTTGAGATCTTCCACCGCCATTTCGGCGCCGTTCTTCATCTGCCGGCCGAATGCGGACTCGCATGGTGATGTCCTGCGCAAACGCTGCCGACGACAGCGCAAACGACGCGCCCAATGCCAGGCCGATGAGTTTCAGTGCTTTCATGAGAGGTCCTCGCGGGTAGATCGCGCTACGGGAAGTACCGGGCAGGCCGGGTTCGAAAATCACGGGCATTGTCGGCTGATTTTGCCGTGAAGTCATCGGCAAATTTCGGGCAAATGCACGGTCTATTGGCCCTGGCTTGCCGTGTACCGGACGCGGTGCAGCGTTCTTACGCTGCTCCGCAGAGCCAGGACCCACTCTTGGCCTGGACAGATGGACCCCGGATCAGCAGCGCACCGCTACGCGCTGCGCAGCATCCGGGGAACGTGCCCGGGTTAAGTGCGCCTTCCGCCTTCCAGATAGGCAGCGCGGATTTCGGGGCGCTGCAACAGCTCGCTGCCGGTTCCCTGAAGCGTAATCAGGCCGTTGACCATGACATAGCCGCGATGGGCGAGCCGCAGCGCGTGATTGGCGTTCTGCTCGACGATCAGCACGGTGAGGCCGTCCTGGCGGTTCAGGGTCCGGATTGCGTCGAAAATCTGGCGCGCGATCAGGGGCGCCAGCCCGAGCGAGGGCTCGTCCAGCATCAACAGGCGAGGGCGGCTCATCAAGGCGCGGCCAATCGCCAGCATCTGCTGCTCGCCGCCGGACAGCGTGCCGCCGCGCTGGGTCATGCGCTCCTTCAGCCGCGGAAACAAGTTGAGGACGCGTTCGAGCCCGGCGGCCCGCTCGGCTTCGCTCGAGTCGGTGGCGTCCGCGCCCATCTGCAGGTTCTCCGCAACGCTCATGCGCGGAAAAATCCTTCTGCCTTCGGGCGATTGCGCAATCCGCAGCCGCGCAATCTCGTGGGTCGGCACATCGGTGATATCGCGGCCGTCGAACTGGATTTGGCCCGAGCGGGCGCGCGGTCGCCCAAAGATCGTCATCATCAGCGTCGACTTGCCGGCGCCGTTGGCGCCGATCAGGGCGACGATCTCGCCCGCGTTGATGTCGAGATCGACGCCCTTCAAGGCCTCGATCTTGCCGTAGGCGGCGCGCAAGGACCGGATCGCGAGCAGGGGGGCCGCGGATGGCCCGGTCACGAGCCGCTCTCCATCACCGCGATCGCTTCCTCCTCGTTGGCACCGAGATAGGCGGCGATCACCTTGGGGTCGTCGCGGACATCCTGCGGCGATCCTTCGGCGATCTTCACGCCGTAATCCATCACCACGACATGGTCGGAAATTTCCATCACCACCGACATGTCATGCTCGATCAACAGGATCGAGGTGCCCTGATCGCGGATCGAAAGCAGCAACTCGCTCAAGGCGGCGCTTTCGCGCGCGTTCAGTCCGGCGGCGGGCTCATCGAGGCAGAGCAGCGCCGGTTCGGTGCACATCGCCCGCGCGATCTCAAGCCGGCGCTGATCGCCATAGGGCAAATTGCCGGCGGCATCGTCGGCGCGATCGAGCAGTCCGATGCGGTCGAGCCAGAGCGTTGCCCGATCGATCGCGCGTTTCTCGGCCGAGCGCCAGGACGGCGCCCCGATCAATCCGAGAAAGGTCAGCCCAGAGGCCAGCATCAACGCATTGTGCTGCGCGACCATCAGGTTTTCCAGCGCGGTCATGCCGGGAAACAGCCGGATGTTCTGAAATGTGCGCGCGACTTTTGCCTGCTTGGAAATCCTGAAATCGTTCAGCCGCTCGAGCTGGATATGGCGGCCGTCATCATGGGTGAGCCGCATCGCGCCGGAGGTCGGCTTGTAGAAACCGGTGATGCAGTTGAATACGGTGGTCTTGCCGGCGCCGTTCGGCCCGATCAGGGCGGTGATCTTGCGCCGTTCGGCCGCAAACGACAGATCGTTGACCGCGACGATGCCGCCAAAGCGCATCGAGAGATCATCGACGTTAAGAATGGTGTCACCGCTCATCCGTGCCCCTCCTTGACGAGGTCGGATGAGATGGCCTGGCTGTGCTCGAGGAACACGGTCGGCGCGCGGTGGCCGATCAGCCCGCGCGGCCGCCAGATCATCAAGAGCACCATCGCCACGCCGAATACCAGCATGCGGTACTGCTCGAGGCCGCGAAACAGCTCAAAACCGCCGATCATGGTCAGCGCCGCCAGCGCGACGCCGAGCTGCGAGCCCATGCCGCCGAGCACGACGATTGCGAGCACCAGCGCCGATTCCTGGAAGGTGAAGGATTCCGGACTGATAAAACCCTGTCGGGTAGCGAAGAAGGCGCCGGCGAAACCGCCGAACATGGCGCCGGTCGCGAATGCCGTCAGTTTTGTCGTGGTGGTGTTGATACCGAGCGCGCGGCAGGCGACCTCGTCCTCGCGCAGCGCCTCCCAGGCGCGGCCGATCGGCAGACGGCGCAGCCGGATCGTCACCCAGTTGGTCAATAGCGCCAGCGCCAGGATCAGATAAAACAGAAACACGATGCGATGGGTCGGCGAGAATTCGATGCCGAGTTTTGCGGCGAGCCCGTCATCGCCCGGGGTGAGCGGAATGCCGAACAGGGTCGGCCGCGGGATGCCGGAGACGCCGTTGGGGCCGCCGGTCAGGCTTTGCCAGTTGATGATGACGAGGCGGATGATCTCGCCGAACGCCAGCGTCACGATGGCGAGATAGTCGCCGCGCAGCCGCAGCACCGGAAACCCCAGCATCACGCCCCAGCACGCCGCGAGAATGCCCGCAAGCGGCAGGCAGATCCAGAACGAAAGTCCAAAGTTGGTCGCCAGCAGCGCATAGGAATAGGCGCCGACCGCGTAGAACGCGACGTAGCCGAGATCGAGCAGGCCAGCGAGGCCGACCACCACGTTCAGCCCCCATCCCAGCATCACATAGGTCAGGACAAGAATGCCGAGATCGAGGATGTAGCGCTGGTCGTAGAAGATCACCGGCACCAGAAACGTGAAGATCAAAAGCACCGGCGCGATGGCGCGCCGCGCCAGCGCAAGCGTGGGTTGTATCGACGGTGGCACCGCCCTGATGGTGCCGACCGGGCCCCACCATTGCCGCAGCAATTCGACGATAATGCTGCCGCCGAACACGGCCGCTACTATGGCGGCGAGATCGCCGAACCGCGTCCAGTAGATCAATTGCCCGGTGGGTCCGGCTTCCGTGCGGATACCGATCATCAGCGAAAACAGCACCAGCGCCACCCCTGCGCTGATCAGGGCTTTCTTGAGGATGAAGGCGACGCCTTGTGCGTGCGAAACCGCTGTCGCCTTGGGCGTGGGTGCTGTCACGCGCTCGCCTGTCAGACTTTTTCGACTTCCGGCCGGCCCAGCAGACCGGTCGGAAGGAAGATCAGCACGATGATCAGGATCGAGAACGCCGCGACGTCCTTGTATTCGACGGAGAAATACGCCGACCACATCGTCTCGATCAGGCCGATTGCAAGCCCGCCCAGCATGGCGCCGGGCAGCGAGCCGATGCCGCCGAGCACGGCTGCGGTGAACGCCTTGATGCCGGCGACAAAGCCCATGAAGAAATCGCCCAGGCCATAATAGAGCAGGTACATCATGCCCGCGACCGCGGCGAGCGCTGCCCCAATGACAAAAGTCATGGAGATGGTGCGGTCGACGTCGACGCCGAGCAGCGCCGCCATGGTCTGGTCCTGCTCGCAGGCTCGCATGTCGCGGCCGAGCCGGGTCTTGGCCACGAGCCAGGTGAAGATCGCGAGCAGCACGATGGTGGTGAGGACCACAATGATCTGCGTATTGGACAGCCGCACCACGAACCCGTGCTGATCGGACAGGGTGTAGCCGCCGGTGATGATCGGCGGCACCGGTTTGACGCGGGCGCCTTGCGCGATTTGCGAATAGTTTGAGAGCACGAATGACATGCCGATTGCCGACAGCATCGGTGCCAGGCGGAACGAGTGCCGCAGCGGCCGGTAGGCGATGCGCTCGATCGTCCAGCCATAGAGCGCGGTAATCGCCATCGAGACCAGCAGCACGATCAGACCAGGATCAAAAACGAGATCAGGGCGATAAAGCCGCCGATCATGAAGACGTCGCCATGAGCAAAATTGATCATGCCGACAATGCCATAGACCATGGTGTAGCCGATTGCGATGAGGCCGTAGATCGAGCCGAGCACGATGCCGTTGATCAGTTGCTGGGCGAAATAGTCCATGCGCTGCCGTTGCCCAAGATTGAGAGACGCGGCGACGGCCCCGGCAGCCGGCACGTCGCGTCTTGAGATTTCTCTAGCTTGGGTTTTTCTAACAGTGGGAACCCGGTGCGGCAACAGCGCGGCGTGGGGGTTAAGGGCTTGTACATAGGTAGATTTAAGCCCCGCGGTTCCCTCCGCCACAGTCGCGACAAGCGGCCGCCGCGGAATAATCCGGAAACCTCCAAGTTCCCTTGCAACCAATTGCCGCCGGCTTGGTTGTCTGGAACTACGTTCAACCAGGGAGATCCCGATGTCCAACCCCAACCAGAATCCGGGCCAGCAGAATCCGAATCAGAAGCCCGGTCAGCAGCAGGGCGGCGGCCAGAAGCCCGGACAGCAACAGCAAGACCCGAATCGTCAGGGCCAGAAACCTGACCAACAGGGCAAGGGCGGCCGTTAGTTCGGACCGAGGACCCAAGTGAGAGCAGGGAAGGTCCCGCCGGAAGGCGGGACTTTTCTTTTTCGGAATGCCACCAATCGTCACCCTCGGGCTTGACCCGGGGGCCCATCTTCCAAAGGACTCTTGTCGCAGATCGATGGATGGCCGGATCCCGGCTACGCCAAGGCTTCGCCGGGCTGTCTGGTGTCGGTCCGCCGAAAGCTTTAGCGAAGGCTGGCAAGTCCGGCCATGACACAGTGTGCCGGAGGTACGCACGTCCGGTCGTCGCCGCGGCCATTAAGGTAAACAAAAGGTTTAAATTGCCCCTCGCTGTTTAAGCGAGTTACCTCGCCCGCAAAGCCGCCGCTCGTTGTCGAGCTCGCGGAAGATGCGGAAAGCGACATGCCGAACAACGGGCGGATCAGTACAGTCAATGGCGCGCTGCTGGCGGCCCATTTCATTCCGTCCTGGACCATCATCGCCTTCAGGATCATGGTTTCGCCGGTCCATGGCCTCTATGAGCGGCCGAATATCGCGGTGGCGCTGTTCCTCAGCGATCATCTGCAACTGGCCGGGATGACCACGATCCGCTTCGCCTGGCTGTTGGCATTGGGCAGGCTCACGGTCGTCGCCTTCTTTGCGATCTTTTTGGTTTTCATCGCCCGCGCCGCGATCCGCAAGACCGGCGGCGGTGACGAAGCGCTGGCGATCGCGCTGGCGATCGGCAGCCTGATCAGTTTTGCGAGCATGGTGATGGCATCGCAAGTTGGCGAGACCCAGGCGCTTCGGCTGCATGCGACGGAACTCTTGATGCTGCTCGGCACCGCGATCGTGTTGCTGGTCGAACGTCCCGCGCCGCCGGAGACCGATCACAGCTCGGCATCCGCCGATCTATCCCTTGAGCAGTCCCAGCTCGCCAATAATCGCTGAGGCTTCTTTCACCGCGTGGTTAGCCGCGGGCACGCCGCAATAGATCGCCTGCTGCAGCAGGATCTCCTTGATATCCTCGGGCGTGAAGCCGCCTTCCCTCAGCGCCGCGCGCACGTGAAGGCGGAATTCATCCCACTGGCCGAGCGCGACCATGGTGCCGATCACCAGCACCCGCCGCGTGCGCTGATCAAAATGCGGCCGGGTCCAGATCTCGCCCCAGGCATGGCGCGTGATCAGGTCGAGGAACTCGGCGTTGAACGAATTTTTGTTGGCGATCGATTTATCCACCCAGGCGTTGCCGAGCACCTTGCGGCGCTGCGCCATGCCGTCGTCGCGGCGTTTTTGATCGTCCATTAGTCTCTCCCGTCGTTGTCCATAGATACTCTCCCGTAATTGCGAGGAGCGACTTGTCCGCCGTAGCTCAACGAGCGAAGGCGGAAGCGACGAAGCAATCCACTCTTCACTTTGTGGCGCTCTGGATTGCTTCGCTTCGCTCGCAATGACGGGGTTGGTGCCTAGCGTTGCGTCAAAAAACCGACGATCGCGTCCGTAAAAGCGTGCGGCTGTTCGACATTGGAAATATGCGCGGCGTCGAGAATCGTGAGACTGGCGCCGGGGACCTGGCTGCGGATGAATTCGCCGGCCGCGATCGGGGTTGCCATATCGTGACGGCCGGCGATCACCAGGGTCGGGCTTTTGATCTTCGGCAACAACGCGCGCTGGTCGAGCGTGGAGAGCGCTTCGCAGCAGGCGAGATAGCCTTCTACCGGCGACGCCGTCAGCATGGCCTTCATATTCGCCGTGATCTGCGGCTCACGCTCGCGAAAATCCGCCGTCAGCCAACCTGATATCACGGTGTCGGCCACCGCCGCGATGCCGCCTTCCCTGACCGCCTTGATGCGGTTCAGCCAATTGGTCGGATCGGGATAGTAGCAGGCAGTATTGGATAGAATGATTTTTCCGAATCGCTCCGGCGCGTTGGCCGCTAACCATTGTCCGACCATGCCGCCCATCGACAATCCGCACCAATGCGTCTTCTCGATGTTGAGGTCATCGAGGATCGCCAGCACATCGCGCCCAAAACGCTCCATCGAATAAGGGCCCCGCGGCACGCTGGACTTGCCGTGGCCGCGCCGGTCATAGCGGATCACGCGAAACAGCTGCGTCAGCGCCTTCATCTGCGGCTGCCACATTTGCAACGTGCAGCCGAGCGAATTCGACAACATCAGGGTCGGCCCGCTGTCGCGGCCTTCGACGGACACATTGAGCAGGCAACCGTCGGCATCGATCATCGGCATGGGAGTCTAGACCTCCGGTGTCATGCGCGGGCTAAAGCGCGAAGCGCGTCTTCGCCATAGATGACCCGCGCATCCATCTAAAGAGAAGAATCTATTCAAGAAGATGGATTGCCGGGTCAAGCCCGGCAATGACATCTGGATTACCTTTCGTCGAGCGAGGCGAGCAGGCGGTCGATCAGGGCCTGCGAGACGCCCTGATAGGCCATCGGCTCGAATAATTTTATCAGTTTGTCAGCACTCAAATGTGCAGTGACTTTTGGGTCTTTTGCGAGCACGTCGCGCAGGCTCTTTTTCTCGGCGACGGCCTTCTTGCTGGCGGCTTCCACCAGATGATGGGCCTCACTCTTGCCGATCTTCTCTGCCAGCGCCATCGTCACCGCTTCCGCCATGATCAGGCCATCAGTCGCATCGAGATTGACGCGCATCCGCGCGGCATCGACTTCGAGCCCCTCGGCGATGTCGACGATGGCGGCAAGTGCGCCCGATGTGACGAGCAGCAAATTCGGCAATGTCGGCCATTCCGCGTGCCAGGGTCCGGCACTGCGCTCGTGGTCCTGCACTTGCGCTGCAAACATCGTCGCCGCCAGGTTTGGCGCCATGGTGGCGGCAGCCAGCGCGGTCGCGGCGGCGACGGGATTGCGCTTGTGCGGCATGGTGGACGAGCCGCCGCGGCCTTCGCCCGACGGCTCGAAGGCTTCCGCAACATCGGTCTGCATCATCAGGGATACGTCGCGGGCGATCTTGCCGCAGGTGCCCGCAACGATCGCAAACACGGACGCCGCCTCGGCCATGCGGTCGCGATGGGTATGCCACGGCGCATCGGGCAGCGGCAGTTTTAGGACCTCGACCAGTCGCTCCGCGACCAGCAATCCCTTGTCGCCGAGCGCAGCCAGCGTCCCCGCGGCGCCGCCGAACTGCAGCGCCAGCCCATCCCCGCGCAACCGTTGCAATCGCCCACGCGAGCGATGCAGGGCCGCGGCATATTCCGCAAGCTTTAAGCCGAACGGCATCGGCAAGGCATGCTGCAGCCAGGTGCGCGCCACCATCGGCGTGTCGCGATGTTGCCGTGCGAGCTTGGCAAAGCCGGTAACGGCGCGGTCGATATCCACAAGCAGCGCGTCGATGGCCGCGCGCAGGGTGAGCATGGTGGCGGTATCGATCACGTCCTGGCTGGTGGCGCCCCAATGCACATAGCCCGCGGCGGCGGCATCGGCCTTGGCGACCTCGGCGGTGAGCGCCTTGACGAGGGGTATTGCGAGATTGCCAGAACGCGTCGCGGCCTCGGCCAGCGCCGCAATATCGAACATCCCGGCCTTGCAGGCCTTCTCGATCGGGGCAACTGCGCTCGCCGGGATGACGCCGGTTGCGGCTTCCGCGCGCGCCAGCGCTGCTTCAAAGTCGAGCATGTGCTGCAGGTATGCGACATCGTCACATACGGCGCGCATGGCGGGGCTCGACAGCATCGGCCCCAGCAAGGGGGAGAGGGACGTGCTCATGATGCGCGCGACCTAACCATCCTCGGCCGCCTCTGCCAATCCCAAAGCGCAGCCATCAGCCTGTTGCGCTGCGAATATGCATCGCTCATCCCTTATCCGTCCCCCTTCCTTTTGAGCCGCGCGTGCTTTACTTGGGGACAACAGGCGAAGCGACCCAGGAGGCACACCATGGCCATGACGATGAACGGCGAAGTCCAGCTTGCAGCGCCGCGTGAGGCCGTGTGGGCCAAATTGAACGATCCGGAAGTGCTGAAAGTCTGCATCCCCGGATGCGAGGAATTGGAAAGAACCGAGGACAACGGCTTTCGCGCGGTGGCCAAAATGAAGGTCGGGCCGGTGTCGGCGCGCTTCAAGGGGCGCGTGACGCTGAGCGATCTCGATCCGCCCAATGGCTACAAGATTTCAGGTGAAGGCGAGGGCGGGGTCGCGGGCTTCGCCAAGGGTGGCGCCACGGTGGCGCTGGCCGAAAAGGATGGCGGCACGCTATTGAGCTACGATGTCGAGGCGCAGATCGGCGGCAAGCTCGCCCAGCTCGGCCAGCGCCTGATCAATGGTACGGCCAAGAAATTGGCCGACGAGTTTTTCGCAAATTTCGCCAAGGCGGTGCAGGGTTAGTCCTAACCGAAAGTCCCGGCACGTCATATCAAGCCATGCCCAGGTGAGGTTGCTCATTGTCGGGATGGCCCATATTATGGCCTTGGAATGATTTTAATGACCGTGCTGCCGTGCAATGCGGCGGTGCGGCTGAAGAGAGCGCTGAATGGCCAAGATTTCGTTGATCGTGAACGGCAATCCCGTCAATGCCAATGTCGACCCCCGGACGCTACTGGTGCAGTTTCTGCGCGAAAATCTGCGGCTGACCGGCACCCATGTCGGCTGCGACACCTCGCAATGCGGCGCCTGCGTGGTGCATCTCGACGGCAAGGCGGTCAAATCCTGTACCACGCTCGCGGTCATGGCCGACGGGCACGAGGTCAGGACCATCGAGGGCCTTGCGCCCGATGGCGCGCCGCTGCATCCGATGCAGGAAGCGTTTCGCGAGCATCATGGCCTGCAATGCGGCTTCTGCACGCCCGGCATGATCATGACCGCGGTCGATATCGTTCACCGCAAGGGTCATGATCTCTCCGACCACACCATCCGCGAAGAGCTCGAAGGCAATCTGTGCCGCTGCACCGGCTACCAGAACATCGTTCAATCGATCGCGGCGGGCGCCAAGGCGATGGCGAACTCCGATCTCGCATAACGAACGTCACCGCGCGGCGATTAGGAATCTTTCATGTACGAATTCAAATATCATCGACCGGCGACCGTGCGGCAGGCCGCCAATCTCCTGGTCAAGAATGAGGACGCCAAGGTGATCGCCGGCGGCCATACGCTGTTGCCGGTCATGAAGCAGCGGCTCGCCAGCCCGCCGCATCTGATCGACCTCTCCCACATCGAGGGGCTCGACGGCATCGAGATGAAGGGCCGTTCGCTGGTGATCGGCGCGACCGCAAAGCATGCCGATGTCGCGACTTCGGCTGTTGTCGGCGAGGCGATCCCGGCGCTGGCCGAACTCGCAGGCATGATCGGCGACCCCGCAGTGCGCCATAAAGGCACCATCGGCGGCTCGCTCGCCAACAACGATCCCACCGCCGATTATCCCGCGGCGGTCCTCGCGCTCGGCGCCACCATCGTCACCAACAAACGCCGCCTCAAGGCGGAAGAATTCTTTCAAGGGCTATTCACGACCGCGCTCGAGAGCGACGAGATCATCACCAAGGTGATGTTCCCGCTGCCGAAGAAGGCCGCCTATATCAAATTCCGCAACCAGGCCTCGCGCTACGCGCTGGTCGGCGTGTTCGTCGCCAAGCGTCCGTCGGATGTGCGCGTCGCCGTCACCGGCGCCGGCTCCGAGGGTGTGTTCCGCGTTACTTCGTTTGAGGAAGCGTTGAAGAAACGCTTCTCGCCGAAGGTGCTCGATGGGTTGACGGTGCCCGCTGAAGGACTAAATAGCGATTTGCACGGCAGCGCCGAATATCGCGCGCATCTGATCGCGGTACTGGCGCGGCGCGCCGTCGAAGCCGCGACGGCTAAAGAGTGAAATTGCCTATTCCTGGCTCATCAAGACTGGCTCTCCCATGAATGCATCGGCGCTGCCTTCTTCCGTCGATGCGATGCTCGAACTGCTAACCTCGCGCGGCTATCTCGCGGAGCGGTCGCTGGCGACGGTGACCTATCTGTCGCTGCGCATGGGCCGGCCGCTGTTCCTGGAAGGCGAAGCCGGCGTTGGCAAGACCGAAATCGCGAAAGTGTTGTCGGCGGCGCTGAAGCGGAAGCTGATCCGGCTGCAGTGCTACGAAGGACTGGATGTCGCGTCTGCGGTCTATGAGTGGAACAGCGCCGCGCAGATGATCGCGATCCGGCTTGCGGAAGCGGCCGGCGATACCGATCGCGACCAGCTTTCCTCGGACATTTTCGCCGAACGTTATCTCATAAAACGGCCGCTGTTGCAGGCGCTGGAGCCGGATGTTGCCGGCGCACCCGTGTTGCTGATCGACGAACTCGACCGCGCCGACGAAGCGTTCGAGGCTTATCTTCTGGAAATCCTCAGCGATTTTCAGGTGACGATCCCCGAGCTCGGCACCGTCAAAGCGCCGCAGCCGCCGATCGTCATCATCACCTCGAACCGCACCCGTGAAATCCACGACGCCCTAAAGCGCCGCTGTCTTTATCACTGGGTGGATTATCCCTCGGCCGAGCGTGAGCTTGCGATCGTCAAATCGCGGGTGCCTGGAATTTCCGCAAAATTGTCGCAGCAGGTGGTTGGCTTCGTGCAGGCGTTGCGCGAGCAGGATTTTTACAAATCGCCCGGCGTTGCCGAAACCATCGACTGGGCCACCGCGCTCACAGAACTCGACGCCCGCTCGCTGACGCCTCAAGTGGTCGGCGACACCCTCGGCGCGCTGCTAAAATACCAGGACGACATCGGGCGGATGCAGGGCGACGCGCTGCAGAAGGTTTTGAAAGAGGCGACGAGCGAGAATTAGTCTGTTGTATGCGAGGCCGCGGCATCGGCAGTAGGCTCCCTCGCCCCGCTCTTGCGGGGAGAGGGTTGGGGTGAGGGGCACTTTTTGTCACCTTGCGCCAGCGTAAGTGATTTAACGCCGTGCCTTGCCCCTCACCCGAAATTCTCGCGTCGCGAGAATTTCGACCTCTCCCCGTAAAGAACGGGGAGAGGTGACAAGGGCCCGCTACGCTGAACTCGAACGGATTACCTTCGAATGACCACGTCAACCACCACCCCCGCCACCGGCCTGATCGCCGACAACGTCATCGGCTTTGCCCGGGCGTTGCGCGCGGCCGGGCTTCCGGTCGGGCCAGGCGCTGTCATCGATGCGCTGAAGGCGCTGCGCCTGATCGAGATCGGCAACCGCGCCGATGTGTTCACGACGCTTGAAGCCATCTTCGTCAAGCGCCACGAGCATACGCTGATTTTCGCGCAGGCTTTTGACCTGTTCTTCCGCGCTGCCGAAGACTGGAAGCACATGCTGGATTCGGTGCCGCTGCCGGATCACGCCAGGAAAAAACCGCCGCCGGCCTCGCGCCGGGTCCAGGAGGCACTGTCGCAACCTCGCACGAGCGAAGTGCCGCAGGCCCAGGAGCAGGAGCTCACGCTCTCGGTGTCCGACAAGGAAGTCCTGCAGAAAAAGGACTTTGCGCAGATGAGCGCGGCCGAGATCGCGCAAGTCACCCGGGCGATTGCGGAGATGAAACTGCCGCAGGCCGAATTGCGTACCCGCCGCTATCAGCCGGATTCGCGGGGCTTGCGGCTCGATATGCGACGAACCCTGCGCGGGTCCTTGCGTACCGGTGGCGACATCATCGATATCCATCGGCTCGGGCGGATCGACAAGCCGGCGCCGATTGTGGCGCTGCTCGATATCTCGGGATCAATGAGCGAATACACAAGGCTGTTCCTGCATTTCCTGCATGCCATCACCGACGCCCGCAAGCGGGTGTCGGTATTCCTGTTCGGCACAAGGCTGACCAATGTGACGCGGGCGCTGCGGGCGCGCGATCCCGATGAGGCGTTGGCGAGCTGTTCGTCGACGGTCGAGGACTGGGCCGGCGGCACCCGCATCGCCACCTCGCTGCATACCTTCAACAAATTGTGGGGCCGGCGGGTGCTGGGCCAGGGCGCCATCGTGCTCCTGATCTCCGACGGGCTGGAGCGCGAGGCGGACGCCAAACTGGCGTTCGAGATGGACCGGCTGCATCGATCCTGCCGCCGCCTGATCTGGCTCAACCCGCTGCTACGTTATGGCGGCTTCGAGGCCAAGGCGCAGGGCATCAAAATGATGCTGCCGCACGTTGACGAATTCCGCCCGGTACATAATTTGAGTTCAATCCAGGGGCTGATCGAAGCACTTTCCTCGGTGCCGCCGCCGCACCACCGCAGCCTGATCCGCTCCGCAGCTTGAAAAGAGGTTTTCCATGCTCAATCGGGACGAAGACATTTTGAAAGCGGCTGAGGACTGGCAGAAGGCCGGTCATGGCGTGGCGCTGGCAACCGTGGTCGAGACCTGGGGCTCGGCGCCGCGGCCGGCGGGCTCGAGCCTCGTGATCAACGATGACGGCACGTTCCTGGGCTCGGTCTCGGGCGGCTGCGTCGAGGGCGCGGTGGTCACCGAAGCGTTAGACGTGATCGCGAGCGGCCAGCCCAAAATGCTGGAATTCGGCGTTGCCGACGAGACCGCCTGGAATGTCGGCCTGTCCTGCGGCGGCACCATCCGGGTGTTTGTCGAAAAGGTCGGCCAGTCGTGAAGCTTCAGACGCTGAGAGACCTCAATGCCGAGCGCGCCGCGCGCCGGCCGGTGATCGTCGTCACCGATACCGAGAATGGCGAGCAGCGGCTGGTCAAAGCCGCCGACTTTGCCGCCGATCCCCTGCGCGCTGACCTCGCAAAACAGTTGCGCATGGGCAAGAGCGGCATGATCGAGGCCGGCGGCAAGAAACTGTTTCTCAATGTCTATGCGCCGACCGCAAAGCTCGTGATCGTCGGCGCGGTCCATATCAGCCAGGCCTTGGCGCCGCTGGCGCGCTCGCTCGACTATGACGTGACGGTGGTCGATCCGCGCACGGCGTTTGCGAGCCCGGAGCGATTTCCGGATGTGCCGCTGGTCGCCGAATGGCCCGACGTCGCGCTGCCGCCGCTCAATGTCGATCATTACACGGCGTTCGTGGCGCTGACCCACGATCCCAAGATCGACGATCCGGCATTGCTGCACGCGTTCCAGCGCGACTGCTTCTATATCGGTGCGCTCGGCTCGCGAAAGACCCATGCCAAGCGCGGCGACGCCACGGATAGTGACATCGCCCGTATCCACGCGCCGATAGGCTTGCCGATCGGTGCGGTCTCGCCGTCGGAGATCGCGGTCGCGATCATGGCCGAGATCACGGCGCGGCTGCGCCTGCCTCCGAAAGAAAAAGAAGCCGCGGCATGAAATTCGGCCCTGCCAGTCCGATGGAGGCGATCGGCGGCGTCACCGTTCACACGCTGCGTCAGGGACCGCTGGTGCTCAAGAAGGGCACCACCATCGGTCATGCCGAAGTCGAGGCGCTGACGCGCGCAGGGGTGAAGGAAATCGTCGTGGTGCGGCTGGAAGACGGCGACGTCTCCGAAGACGTTGCCGCCGCCAGCATCGCGCAGGCCGTCGCCGGCGACGGCGTCAATGTCGAGCGCGCTTTTACGGGCCGCGCCAATCTGTTCGCCGCGAGAGCCGGCGTGCTGATGGTGGACCGCGCCAAGGTCGATCGTATCAACGGCGTCGACGAAGCCATCACCTTCGCCACGCTTGCTGCGTATAAGCCGGTGGTCGAAGGCGAGATGGTCGCCACCGTAAAACTCATCCCGTTCGGGGTCGAAGCAAAATTGCGCGACGCGGCGGTAGCTGCGGCCAGCGGCGGCGCGCTTCGGATCGCGCCCTACGTGATAAAACGTGTCGGTATCGTCTCGACCTTGCTGCCGGGGCTTTCGCCGAAAGTGGTGGAGAAGACCTTGCGGGTGACCGCCGAGCGGCTCGCGCCTGCTTGTGCCTCGATCATCGCCGAACGCCGCGTGCCTCATGGCGAGGCGGCGCTGGCCGCTGCGATCAAGGAATTGCTCGGCCTCGGCGCCGAGCTTGTGATCGTGTTCGGCGCGTCGGCGATCGCCGACCGGCGCGACGTCATCCCGGCGGCGATCACCGGCATCGGCGGCGCCATCGAGCATTTCGGCATGCCGGTCGACCCCGGAAACCTGTTGCTGATCGGCAGCGCTAGAGGTGTGCCGGTGCTGGGCGCGCCGGGCTGCGCGCGCTCGCCGGTCGAAAACGGCTTTGATTGGGTGCTGATGCGCCTGCTGGCGGGTCTCAAGGTGACGCGCTCGGAACTCACCGGCATGGGCGTCGGCGGGCTGTTGATGGAGATCGTGACGCGGCCGCAGCCGCGCGAGAGTCTCGTTGCCGACAGCAACAGAAATATAGCCGCGATCATTTTAGCGGCCGGGCGCTCGACCCGGATGGGCGGCCCCAACAAGCTGTTGGCCGAACTCGGTGGCAAGCCGCTGGTCCGGATCGTGACCGAGCAGGCGCTGGCCTCGAAGGCGTCGAACGTGATCGTGGTGACCGGGCATCAGGCCGAGCAGGTCGAGAAGGCGTTGCAGGGCCTGAAGGTAAAATTCGTGCGCAATCCGCATTTCGCCGACGGTCTCGCCGGTTCGGTGCGGGCCGGCATATCAGCGGTGTCCGAAAATGCCGACGGCGCGGTGATTTGCCTGGGCGATATGCCCTTGATTGACGCGCATCTGATCGACCGCTTGATCGAAGCGTTCGCGCCGGACCGTGGCAATTTGATCGCGGTGCCCGTCGGCGACGGCAGGCGCGGCAACCCGGTATTGTGGTCGCGCCGCTTCTTCAACGAATTGATGACGCTCGACGGCGACATCGGCGCCCGCCATCTGATCGCGAGACACAGCGAGGCGGTTGCGGAAGTCCCGGTCGACGGCCACGGCGCGTTTTTGGATATCGACACCCCGCAGGCGCTCGAGGCGGCGCGCAGAGGGTGATGGCGAATCGCGGAATCGTAGGGTGGGCAAAGCGACAGCGTGCCCACTATTTTGCTCGGAAAGGAAAGATGGTGGGCACGGCGCAAGAGCGCTTTTGCCCACCCTGCGCCCCCTTTTTCAACCCCTTGTTCACCAAGTTGAAACGTCCTCTCCCTTAAGTTTGCGCTCGCCTGGCCTTGGGGGAGGGGATTTTGATCGTTTCGACTGCCGTCGCACAACGCCGTGCGCTGTTCGTTCTCGCGCTGACTTTGGTGCTGGGCGCATCGCGCTACGTGACGGAAACGTGGGCGGCCGGCGCCTTCGCGATCGGCAAATGCGGCGCCTATGGCCAGGCCTTTGACTATCCGGCCGAGAACACCGCACGCGCCGCGGCGCTGAAGCAATGCAAGGGCGACTGCACCGCGGTGACAATGAAGCGCGCCTGCGCGGCATTGTCGATCGACATGGCCAACCCCTGCGGCGCCCACGGCTATGCGGTGAAATCCCACATTTCGAACTCGCTCAACGAAGCGACGCGAAAATGCTACGAATATGGCGGCAAGGAATGCGTGATCCGCGCCTGGGCCTGCGACGCCAAGGGCTGATTTTTATCAATTGTCATTCCTGGTCCTTCGGGCCATCCCGGAACGATGCCGGAGCAACTCATGCAATTCGACACCAAAATCGCGGTCGTGATCCGGACCGACCTTGAGGCTTGGCAGAAGCTCAATGTCGCGTCCTTCCTGACATCAGGCATTGCCGCGGCGTTTCCGGATTGCATTGGCGAGCCCTACGAGGACGGATCCGGCACAAAATATCTGTCGCTGATCGGCCAACCCATCCTGATCTATGGCGCCGACCGCCCAGCGCTGTCGCGCGCGCTGGAGCGGGCACTGGCGCGAAACGTGACGCCTGCGGTTTATACCGAGGATATGTTCAAGACCGCGCATGATGCCGCCAACCGCGAGGCGGTGAGGGCGGTAGGGCGCGCCGATCTTAATCTGGTCGGTCTTGCGATGCGCGCCGAGCGCAAGGTGATCGACAAGATCGTCGACGGGCTCAAGTTTCACAATTAGCCTGTGACCGTCTTGGTCGCCGAACCGGACCTTCGCGGGATTGTCGCTAGCTATTGTTGCCGAAAATCACCACTTGGCGCTTAGACCCGCCATCGCCTGATTGATCTTCGCGCCGGTTTCTTCGATGCGACCAAGCTGATAATTGATTTTGAATCCCAAATGGCCTGCAGGATCGATTGGAAATGAAAGCCCAGCGTTGAGAAGCTCATATTTTTGCCGCGTGTCGACATCCTCAAGCCATTCGTAAGTCACGTTGAGCACCGCGCTCTGAAGCCAATTCGGAAGCAGGAAGTCGCTCGCCTTTGGCGCAATGTTGAGGGCGAGCACCGGGCCGACACGGGAGACGTTATTGTGCAGCGAAAAGATGGGGTCAAGCGAGCTATGTTCCCTGACCGAATATTGAAAGCGAACGATCGGGTCGACGCGTCCAATCAGATATGGGCCCAAGTCGAAGGGTGCCGAGAGCTTGTAGATGTTGCTGACCGGCTGCCATTCCAGCGTTGTTGACCAGGAATGGGCGATACTTTCGAAATCTGTATTGTACGCACCCTTGACCCGGAGATATTGAGTTGTGTCGAGAATATTGGCCAGTGCTATCTCCCCGGTTGAACCAAGCGTCAACACGTCGGTTTGCTTGGATTTGAGCGCTGCCGCAGAATTAGAGAGCCAATTGAACGACATCCAGGAGGAGGCGGCGTAACCTGCGACGTACGGCGTGCCCGCGGTTTCCGGACGATATTTGTTGCTCCAGGTATAGGCCAATCCAGCGACGCCCTTTGCGGACCAGCTGGTATTGCTGGCGATGCCGTCGCGCGAAACGTTGAACGACGCGCCAGTCGCAGAAGCGAACGGCTTGGGATCGCGGAACACTCCGATTTCCTCGGCGCTGTCGCGAAGGTAGAAGTACCAATTTGTCGGTGGAGTTGTGGGTGGCGGCTCTGCAGAATCGAATATCGGTTCGACGGTGTCGCCTTTGTCGTCGATGTGGACACCTTTACCGAGCGCCTTAACTCTCCGGACCGTATGGAGGGCGTCATCGATGAGCGGCTGCTGATCGGCCTCATATCTAGCCAATTCGGCGGGGCTCAGCCTGCCGTCGCAATTGACGTCGTACTTGCGATAAATATCGCTCCGTTGGTGCATTACGAACGTTCGTACTTCTGAGTCCCTCAGATTTCCGCTCTTGTCACCATATTTGCAGACGTCACCTTTGACGGCAAAGGCCGCGGACGGTGACACAAGTGCGATGAACAGCGAAAGAATAAATCGACTGCGGTAAAAAAACATTTGACCCCCGAATTAGCGCAAGTTCAGCGATCATTTCCTGGTTGTTTTCTTGGACGAGCGTTTTTTCTTCCCTTTTTTTGATCGCTGGTGATGCTGGGCCTGCGGCAGCATTTGATGAGCGCATAAACGCGCTAAGGCGCGTCACATTTATCGGGCCCTTCGGCGCGACGACCTGATGCACATGTTTTGAAATGAGGTTCGCAAGTTGTGCGATCGTCGAAACTGCCCTCATGTCGTCTTGAATGAGCACGACGCCGATCTGGACCATCCATGGCAGCTTCGAAAGGGCGTCGGCCAAATCGCCCCAAGATTCACCCGTGAACCGGTACCTCTTTTTGACATTGGTTCCCGGAAATATGGTCGATGCATCATCGCTAAAAGTTGTCGCGAAGTAATTGATGAGGTCGTCTTCGATCTCCCTGATGGACACGGCAAAGAGTTGCATTGAGAGCTCCAATCGCACACGAGAAAGGGTTCGTAGCCGAGGCTATTGCGCGAGCGGATTTTGAGAGCCGCAGCTGTAGGCTGCGCGGCGTTTCGAGCACAAAAAAATGCCGAAATGCGAAAAGCGATCTCGAAGTTGGAAATAAAGAAGCTCCCCAATCCCCTGGCCGGATTGAAGTCTTGTTAATTCTCGCCGTCAAGTTGATTTGACGGGGATCGGCACTTTTAGATTGGGGCTTGTGGCGCTCCCGCGTAGCGACGTGAGACTTGGCTGGCGTTGATTGCTGTTGACAATGACTGACTAGTCAGTCATAATGAACCATGTCAAACCGACGAACCATGCCAACGGAAGCAACCCCATCGAAACCGGCCAAGCGCTGGCGCGGGGAGAAGGCTGCCTCGGTCAAGGCCTCAAAGCCGGTCTTGCCTGAGGCCGCCTCAGTCAAGCCAGCGTCGAGCCGCGCCGCGCGCGCGGCGGAACGGCGCCAGGCCATCATCGACGCGGCGATGGATGAATTCATCGCGCGCGGGTTTGCCGCAACCAGGCTCGACGACGTCGCTAACCGCGCGGGCGTCGCCAAGGGCACGATCTACCTGCACTTCAAGGACAAGGAAGCGCTGTTCGAGGAGCTGATCAGCACTGCGATCGTTCCGCTGATCGGCCGCCTGGTCCCGCCGCCGTCCATGAACGGGTCCATTCGTGACGCGCTGGAGGGGTTTGCGAAGGCCTTCATTCAGGAGGTGGCGACGACGCGGCGCGGCGACATCATTCGGCTGATCGTGGCCGAGGGCCCGAGATTCCCTGCCATCGCCGATTTCTACTATCGCGAAGTGATCTCGCGTGGGCTCGCGGGCATGCGCGCCCTGATCGAACTCGCCATCGCGCGCGGCGAGATCAAACAATCGGAGCTCGCGCGCTTTCCGCAGATTGTCGTGGCGCCCGCGATCATCGCCGTGATCTGGAAAAGCCTATTCGAGAGACATTCGCCGCTCGACGCGAGCGAAATGTTTCGCGTCCATCTCGACCTGATCTTTGGCGAACGGAGGACGACATGACTTCGTCGCGAAGAACGCTGCGAGTTCTGACAGCGCTTGCGCTCGCGGCCATGCTCGCCGGCTGCAACGAAACCAAAAATCCCGGGTTTCAGGGTTGGGTCGAAGCCGACATGATCTTCGTCAGCCCGGACGAATCCGGGCGCGTGACGACCCTGAGCGTTCGCGAAGGCGATGAGGTCAAGTCTGGCACGCAGCTCTATTCCGTGGACGATGATCTGCAATTGGCTGATTTGAACCAGAACAAGGCCACGCTTGCCAACGCCCAGCAAACCTATGACCGCGCCGCCTCCTTGAACAAGACCGGATCCGGGACGCAGGCCAATCTCGACGCCGCCATCTCGGCGCTGCGGGTCGCGGAAGCCCGCGTCAACACCTCGCAGACGAGGCTGGCGCGACGCATCGGCTTTGCGCCCGTCAGCGGCACCGTTCAGCAGATCTATTTCCGTGAAGGCGAGATGGTGGCGGCGCAGCGGCCGGTATTGTCGATCATGCCGCCCGGCAACATCAAGCTGCGGTTTTTCATCCCCGAAACCGAGCTGCCGAAGCTTGCGATCGGCGACGAGGTGCGTGTCGCTTGCGACAACTGCGCCGCCGATCTCACGGCCAAGATCTATTTCATCGCGACAACGGCGGAGTACACCCCGCCTGTCATCTATAGCCTCGAGGAACGCAACAAGCTCGTGTACTTGATCCAGGCGCGGCCATCCCGGCCCGATGCCTTGCGGGTCGGCCAGCCGATCAGCGTGTTTCTCAACGCCAAGACGCCGGTAGCGGACAAGCAATGACCGCGGCGCCTGCTTCTGTATCCGACATTGCCATCGACGTCAGGGGCCTGACAAAATCCTTCGGCGGCCGCGAGGTCGTGCATGATTTGTCGATGCAGGTAAAGCGCGGCACCATCTACGGCTTCCTCGGCCCCAATGGGAGCGGCAAGACCACCACGATCCGCATGCTCTGCGGGTTGCTGACGCCCGACAGCGGCGAGGGGACGTGTTTGGGCTACGACATCCGCCGCGACGCCGACAAGATCAAACTCCAGGTCGGCTATATGACGCAGCGCTTTTCCCTGTACCAGGACCTGTCGGTCCGCGAGAACTTGGAATTCGTCGCGAGGCTCTATGGCGTGCCCGATCCACGAGGCACCGCGCGCGAGATGATAAAACGGCTCGGGCTGACCGGGCGCGAGGAACAGCTCGCCGGCGAACTTTCCGGCGGCTGGAAACAGCGGCTTGCGCTCGGCGCCTGCACGCTGCCCAATCCGCAATTGCTGCTGCTGGATGAGCCGACCGCGGGCGTCGATCCGAAGGCGCGCCGCGATTTCTGGAACGAGATCCATGCGCTGGCGGCGGCAGGGCTGACCGTGTTGGTCTCCACCCATTACATGGACGAAGCCGAACGCTGTCACGAGATCGCCTATATCGCCTATGGGCATTTGCTGGCGCACGGTACCGTCGACGAGGTGATCGCGAAATCGGCGCTGACGACCTATACGGTGACCGGTGAGGACCTCCACAAGCTCCAGGACGAGCTCACCGGCAAGCCCGGTATCGACATGGTGGCGCCGTTCGGCACCAGCCTGCATGTGTCCGGCCGTGACAGGGAAGCGCTCGAGGCCGCGATCGTGCCCTATCGCGAGGACAAGCGATGGCATTGGCAGCACAGCGAGCCGTCGCTGGAGGATGTCTTCATCGAACTGATGACCCGCTCGAAGGATAATTTCCAATGAGTGTCATCGCCGAGCAGGCCAATCATCGAAGCGACGTCGGCGAAGCGCGATTCGGCTTCTGGCGGCGCAGTTTTGCGATGGTGATCAAGGAATTCATCCAGCTCAAGCGCGACCGCGTCTCGTTCGGGATGATCGTGATGATCCCGGTGATGCAACTGCTGCTGTTCGGCTACGCCATCAACACCACGCCGCGCAATCTGCCGACCGCGGTATTGTTGCAAGAGGACAGCGACCTCGCGCGCTCGATCCTCAAAGCGCTGGAAAACACCGCCTATTTCCATTTCACCCGCGAAGTGCACGATGTCGCCGAGTTCGACAATCTGCTGCAGTCGGGCAAGGTATTGTTCGGTATCGAAATTCCACGCGGGTTTGAGCGCGCGGTACGGCGCGGTGATCATCCGGCGCTGCTCGTAGCAGCCGATGCCACCGATCCGGTGGCGGCAAGCTCGGCGCTGTCGACGCTCAGTGTCGTGGTGCAGACCGCGCTGGAGCACGATCTGTTCGTGGGCGATCCGCCGTCGCTGCCGTTCGAAATCCGGGCGCATGCGCGCTACAACCCGGCGGGCTCGTCGCGGCTCAATATCGTGCCGGGCCTGGTCGGCACCATCCTGACCATGACCATGCTGATCTTCACGGCGCTATCGGTGACCCGCGAGATCGAGCGCGGCACCATGGAAAGCCTGCTGTCGATGCCGATCAAGCCGGTCGAAGTGATGTTCGGCAAGATCGTTCCCTACGTGCTGGTCGGTTTCGTCCAGGCGACCCTGATCGTCAGCATTGGCGTGCTTTTGTTCGGGGTGCCGGTGCGCGGCAGCCTGATCCTGCTGGCGTTGCTCTCGACGCTGTTCATCACCACCAATCTTTCGATCGGCTATACGTTTTCGACCATCGTGCAGAACCAGCTGCAGGCGATGCAGCTCTCGATGATGTTCTTCCTGCCCAGCATCCTGTTGTCCGGCTTCATGTTTCCGTTCGCGGGCATGCCGATTTGGGCGCAATATATCGGCGAGGGCTTGCCGCTGACGCATTATGTGAGGATCGTCCGCGCCATCATGCTGAAGGGCGCGACGCCGCAGAATTTGCAATATGACACCATTGCGTTGATCGCCCTGATGCTGCTGGCGATGACCATCGCCGTGACCCGCTTCCGCCGCACGCTCGATTGATGCAAGATGCGCATCGGAGCAGAGGCAACATGCTCAAGATGCTGGGGCGATGGTGGAGCAGCGGTAGCGCAGAACGGCCGGCGATGTCGGCCGAGTTCGATCATGTGCTGATGCGGGAAGTGATGCGGACCGAACTGGTGCGGATCAAGGCGCTGATCGCTACCACGGTGCTTCTCCTCGTCGTTCTCTGGGCGGTCGATCTGATCGCACCCGCGGGGCTCGACCACATCTGGCGGGGCCAGTTCCAGCCGATATATCTCAGCGTCATCCTGCTTCCGTTTATCCTGTTCGAGCTCTGGGTGCACGGCAATATCCGCCGGCATCTGAGGCTCGACCGCGACGTGCCGGTGATCCGGCGATATCTGAGCGTGGTGATTGAGACCTCGTTGCCGACCATTGGGCTGGCGGTGCATATTCAAAAGATGGGACCGCTCGAGGCCCTCGGCTTCGTGATGCCGTTCGCCTACTTCATCTTCATCATTCTCTCGACGCTGCGGCTCGATTTCTGGCTCTCGACCTTTACCGGTTTCGTCGCGGCGGTCGAGCTGTTTTACATGGCGATGTTCTATCATCCCGTCGCGACCACGGATCCGGCGCCCGACATCTGGTATCACGGCGCGCGCAGCATGATGCTCCTGATTTCCGGGGTTCTGGCGGGTGCGGTCGCCGTTCAGTTGCGCCGGCAATTCGCCGCCAGCATCGTGGCCGCGACCGCGCGCGATCGCATCATCAGCCTGTTCGGTCAGCACGTCTCGCCGCAAGTGGCAGAACGGCTTCCGCGTCGCCGTGATGTTCGTCGATTTCCGCAGCTTTACCGCCGGTGCCAGCACCCGCACCCCGCAGGAAGTGGTCGATCGCCTCGACCGTGCCTTTGCGGTGCTGGTCGACATCCTCGACCGCCACGGCGGCATCGTGAACAAGTTTCTGGGCGATGGGTTTTTGGCGCTGTTCGGCGCGCCGTTCGAGGTCGCCGACGCCGCGCATCGCGCGGTGGCCGCGGCCCGCGAAATGCTCGCCGCGATGGAGCACATCAACGAAGCGTCGCACTGGCCACTGCGGATCGGCATCGGCATTCATTTCGGCGAAGTGGTCGCGGGCAATATCGGCTCGCCCCGGCGCAAGGAATATACCGTGATCGGCGACACCGTGAATTTCGCCTCGCGGCTCGAAGCGCTCAACAAGGAATTTGATTCGCAGCTGTTGATCTCGGCCGCCGTTCGCGATGCGCTCGGCGAAGATGGCAGCGACGCGGTCTCGCTTGGCGAAGTCGCAGTCAGGGGTTATGACCACCCGATGACGGTGTGGCAGTTGGGATAGGGAGACATCAAATGCAGCGGCGCTATATCACCGTGGACGTTTTCACCGACCGCGCCTTGCGCAGATGCAGGCGATTGCAACCGAGTTCAATTATTCCGAGACGACCTTCGTGCTGCCGCCGCGCGATTCCGCGCATGATGCACAGGTCCGCATTTTTACGGTTCGCTCCGAAATCCCGTTCGCAGGCCACCCCAATGTCGGGACGGCTTTCGTGCTGGCGGCGCAGGCGGCGACGCCGCCTGAGCGATTCCTGTTCGAGGAAGGCGCGGGCCTTGTGCCGGTGGAGATTCTGAAGGCGCAGGGCAAGGCCGTCGGCGCCGAACTCACCGCGCCGCAACCGCTCAAGAAGCTGACGCCATTCAGCGCCGGGCAGGCCGCTGCCTGCCTATCGCTGTCGGCGGCCGATATCAGAACCGACCGGCATCCGCCGCTGATTGCCTCCGTGGGCCTGCCGTTCCTGATCGTGGAATTAAACTCACGCGACGCGCTGAGGCGTGCAAAACCCGACGCTGCGGCTTTTGCCCGCGCATTCCCGTGCAACGGCAGCGACGCGGTCTATCTCTATACGCGCGATGTACCCCCGGCCGAGATGCCATGCGACCTGCAGGCGCGGATGTTTCACCCGGGATCGAGCGGCCTTTCCGAAGATCCCGCCACCGGCAGCGCCTCCGTGGCCGCCGCGGCGCTGCTCGCCGATTTGTCCGGCGAAAAGCATGGCGAATTGAAGCTGCGCATCGGGCAGGGTTTTGACATGGGGCGGCCAAGCCTGTTGCTGACGCGGGTGCGGAAGGAGAATAGCGCCGTCGCATCAGCGCATGTCGGAGGGCGCTGCGTGCAGATGATGGAAGGCACGTTCCGGCTGGCGGGAGAGGGGTGAGGCGGGCTAGCGCACCGCCCTCTCAGCTCGTCATGCCCGGGCTTGTCCCGGGCATCCACCTCTTTGGTGCTGCGAGTGCGTCAAGACGTGGATGGCCGGGACAAGTGTTTAGCCCGGGGACATGGCCGACACCTGTTCGGGGACATGACCGACACTTTTGCCGGTCGTCAAGTCGATGGTA
>WNFM01340779.1_pt1 | contig 47548 bp, 63 predicted proteins | sample 5400271 | NCBI WGS metagenome assembly WNFM01 (sample SAMN13153352, study PRJNA577476) | soil metagenome | isolation source: 60 cm saprolite on Douglas fir-dominated hillslope | place: USA:California | collected 2013-09-17
ACCGTGGAGCAGCGTGGCCGCACCGTGCGCGCGTTTGCAGTTCGTGCGCGGGCCGGTGCGCAAAGGCGGCGGTGTGTGGCCGCTCAACTCGGTCGTTAGGCGTCATTGATGGCCACTTCGCTAATGGCGGCAACGGGACAAATGTGGAAGCTCCACATGGGCACGGCTGCCTACGCCGTGGGCTTCGTTCTCATGGTTTGGGGCGCCACACACGGAATGGACTACCAATTCATCGCAGCTGGCGTAGTCACCGGCGCGCTTGGCACAGCATTCTGCTCGATCGCCGTTCGCTGTCCGAAGTGCGGTGCGCGGTGGTACTGGACCGCTCTGAGGCACGCGCAGCCCGGATTTGCTCGCCGCCTCGGCCAGCAGTCGCAATGTGCGTCGTGCGGGTACACAACGGAGGGACAATGACGCCTAACAACGCGTTGGAGCGGACCGTGATACATAGTGGGCCGCGTCTGTCCGCGGCAAGGGCAGTGTGGCCGGCCGCTCAACTCGATCGTTAGGCGTCACCAATGGGATCCGTACCAATGAATCCAATTGCTAGCTTCACCTTTGAAGACCTCCTGGAGAAGCGCGAGGCGTACGCCGGGGTCCAGGCGAGCGTCGGAAGGGTGGCCGTCGCTCTGTCCATTGAAGCGAGTCCCGTATTTCCCAGCACGAGTAGCGCAATCGCCCTTTACCTCACGCCCCAAGTCGCGCGAGAGTTGGCCGTCGCGTTGGAGGCGGGTGCGAAATACGCAGAGAGCGCCAGTGGTGACGCCTAACAACGCATTGGAGCGGACCGTGAATGGGAAATGAGCATCACGCGCAAACAATCGGGATTCACAATCCTCGAGATTGTGATCGTTTTCATCCTGCTGGCCGGGATCATGGCTTTCGTCGGCCCGAAGATCTTCGAACAGATGGAGCGCGCGAAGGTGAAGGAGGCCGAAATAAGACTGTTGAGCCTCGCCAACCAGATCCAGCTGTATCAGGCCGAAACAAGAAATACCCTCCAACTCTGGACGCTTTGCTGCAATCTCCGGGAGGCGGCATGCCATTTGCGAAGCCGGACGATCTAAAGGACGCTTGGGGCAACGACTATCGATACACCGTCCCTGGAAACGGAAAGCCGTTTGATCTCGTATCCCTCGGCGCCGATGGAAAAGAAGGCGGCGAAGGGGCAAATCGCGACATCGTAAATAAGTGAAGCAAAGAACAGTGACGGCTAACAACGCGTTGGAGCGGACCGTGAGGCATAGTGGGCCGCGTCTGTCCGCGGCACGAGCATCGTGGCCGGCCGCTCAACTCGGTCGTTAGAACGCAACGATGTCGAAACTGCATCCACTGATCATGCTCGTCGCGGCGGTGTTCCTTTGCACGTTCCTCGATGCAGCATATTGGCCGGAACAAGTTACGCCCCCGTGTGCGGTAACGTTGGCCCGCCGGTCTACGCGAACTACGAACGAAACGGTGTTCGCTTTGCCGTCACTCTCGAGGTGGAATTGGAGTCTGGTGCCGAAGGTGGCTTCTTGCGGCTGAGAGCTCCGCGCGACGTCGCCATTTCAATCCCGGACCCGGTCGGCTATGTCGTGCCAACCGACAAGGGCGGTGTGCCCGCGCTGCGTTTCGAGCTAAGGCGCACGGAGCGAAGAGGTGTACTCCAGACCCAATTTGATTTTGCTGGCCTGCCGCCAATCACATTCTCTGGAAAGCTGCATCTCCCCACCGTATACGTGGACGGAGTCGCAGTCACCTCGCCAATATTCGAGTTCGAACGGCGGCACTATGCCGGTATCGTTCCCTTCAATTGCTAGGAGTTGCGACGAATGACGGCTAACAACGCGTTGGAGCGGACCGTGAGCCATCGTGGGCCGCGTCTTTCCGCGGCGCGGGCATCGTGGCCGGCCGCTCAACTTGATCGTTAGAACGCACTAATGGGCAGCACCGAATCATCGCCTCGTGACGTAAGCGCAATCATCACCCGATACAAGGCGATCGGATTGTTTGGTGGTCTTTTCCTGGGCGGCGTGGTCGGAGTCGTGGTTGCGGGCCCGCGGTTTGATGAATGGTCAGCTGCACGATCCGCGCTGACGATTCTGGGCTCCTTCGCTCTTGGTGGACTTCTCGGATACGTCGCGGGGGAAATTGCGGTTGGTTCGCTCGCCTCAGGTCCTGGCTCAAGTATTGGGGGAGGCGCTGACGTCGGTGATCTTTTCGTGGGCCATGGACACAGTGACGGACACAGCGGTGGAGATGGTGGAGGCAGTGGCGGAGATGGTGGTGGCGGCGGAGATGGTGGGGGCGGCGGAGGAGACTCATGAGTAGAGTGCGTTCTAACAACGCGTTGGAGCGGACCGTGAGGCATGGTGGCCGCACCGTGCGCGCCGTTGCACTGTGTGCGCGGGCCGGTGCGCAAGGGCGGCGGTTTGCGGCCGCTCAACTCGATCGTTAGGCATCCAAAGTGACGTTCCGCGAGATCTTTGGACCTCTATCCGGCGCTGTTGCCATTCTCATCGGCCTCTTGCTGGGTTGGCTCTGGGCGCGCGAGCAACGTCGCAAGCGAATAGTCAGTGGCGTAGCCATGGACACGACCGACCCGATCTGGCTAGCAGCGCTCGACAAGGCTCGCGCCTCCCTGCCACGATTTCGCGAACTTGCCTCGGGCTCCCTTGGCACCTCACATGTCAAGTACGCACTGCAGACCACCGCGGGAGCCACAGAGCACGTCTGGGGTCCAGTCGTGTCCTTCGATGAAAGCACCGTGACCGCTGGACTAGAAACGCTTCCGTTTGCTGGTCAACTCACAAGTCCACCGCCATACGTACTTCAGATGTCGCAAGTTGAGGACTGGCGCGTGGAAATGAATGATGGGCGCATCTTCGGCGCGTACACGGCCAGGGCGCAACTTGCATACGCAAGGAAGGTTGGTCATGACATCCCGTACCACATGCTCGAAGTTGAGAAGCACCTTGTGGATGCCTAACAACGCGTTGGAGCGGACCGTGAGGCATCGTGGGCCGCGTCTGGCCGCGGCACGGTCATCGTGGCCGGCCGCTCAACTTGATCGTTAGATTGCACCCAACGGCGATGTCTCACACCTGCCCCAAGTGTTCAGCGCCTGTGACCTATCAGCCCAGCACATCCCAATTCTTGGCGGCGTGGTTTCTTGGCGATCTGTCGGGAACGGTCATCACGCTTTTGGTCTTTGGGGCCTTTGCGAGCGTGGGAGCCGACCGTTCCGACGTCGCGATGGCTTTGGGCGCTATCGCCTCACCAATCATCTTCTTCAAGCTCTGGCGTCGAAGCGCGCGCGAGCAGCGTAGTCGCGGTATCTTCCACTGTTCGAGTTGTGGCTACCGAAACCGCGCGGAAGGGGAAGCGGGTGCAATCTAACAACGCGTTCGAGCGGACCGTGAGGCATAGTGGCCGCACCGTGCGCGCCGTGGCACTGTGTGCGCGGGCCGGTGCGCAAAGGCGGTGGTGTGCGGCCGCTCAACTCGATCGTTAGACAGCACGTGGAATCGGCGCAGCTAAAACTCGGCATTGTGGGTGTACTGGGGCTACTGGCTCCGGTGTGGTGGACGTGGGGAGTCAGCCAGCTGGCGCACGGAATCTATTTGGCGAGCGGTTCACCGGAACGGCCTACGCGCCTGCTCATGTGGACATCGATCTATGCGCCATCTCTCGTCTTGGGGCTGGCCGCGGGGTTTGTCGCATCATCGCTAAGTCGGGCGTCCCCGATGAAGGGCTGGCTAACCTTCATCGGCTCGCTCGTCATCGGAACGCTGGCGTTGGCCATTCTTCTGGGAGCCGGGCCGCTCGAGTATCTCGAGTCAATTTATGCGCCTGGGGGAAACTGGTTCTTTTTCGGCGGCTCCGTAATATGGCCAGTCATTGCGCATGCGAGGAAACGTGCTGTCTAACAACGCGTTCGAGCGGACCATGAGGCATAGTGGCCGCACCGTGCGCGTCGTGGCACTGTGTGCGCGGGCCGGTGCCCAATGGCGGCGGTGTGCGGCCGCTCAACTCGGTCGTTAGCAGTCAGCTATGAGAGCCTCAACGATCACGGCATTGCTGGCCATCACCGCCATCTCGTCCATGATCCATCCCGCAAGCGCGGAGGATGCAGCGCGAGAATGTCCGCCATCTGGTGCGCGGATTTACCTTTTGAGCGCCGGGACCGTCACACTTAACGGAAAGCCAGTCACACCAGGTGGCGTCACGCGAGCGATACTCGCGCTTTCTCCCCGGCCAACCGAGATTTGCTATTCGCGCGAAAATGCCAATGCCGCACCACATCCGAACGTTCGTGGGGTGCTCGCCGAAGTCATGGCGACTCAGCACCGAGTCACGCTCTATACAGACGGTACGTTCACTCGTGCGTTAGTGATGAACGTGAAGTGAAGCTGACTGCTAACAACACGTTGGAGCGGACCGTGACGCATAGCGGGCCGCACCCTTTCTGCCAGCAGCTGCTGGCCCGCTCAATGCGGCAAGCGGCATTGCGTGCGGCCGCTCAACTCGGTCGTTAGACGGCACCCAATGGACAATCTCTCGATGACGCAGGCGGCGGCGGACGAGGTGCGTGCACTACTCAATTCATCGGGGTGCCAACAGCCGATCGCGACCTTAATTGACGAAAGTCAGTCTTTTCCTATGGCTTCGGAGGTGGCGGAGTCTCTTCTCAACGCAGGCGGGGAGGAGAGATTCGCGTTCGCGATGCGCGATTATCGCGAACGTCAGGCGGCACTCAATTTTCGACTTTACGTTGGGATCTACGAGCGCCACAAGTTCGAGCCGCAAGATGTAACCTCGATTGAGGGTCTTGCGTTTGCGATCCCGCATCAAATTATCGGGCATCGCAGCAAATACACTCTCGACTACGTTGACGGCCAATTTCTCCTGAAGAGCGATGATCGTGTTTTTGTGCGACTCATGGATGTGGGAAATGAAGATGCCGTCTAACAAATCGTTGGAACGGACCGTGAAACATCGTGGGCCGCGTCTGGCCGCGGCACGGGCAACGTGGCCGGCCGCTCAACTCGATCGTTAGATCTCATCAGATGCGCCTCTGCAACATCCAGCTTCATCTTCAAAGAGCGCCGTCCCTGGATATGCCGCAAATCAAGCGGGTCGTGGGTCGTGTCTCGAGAAGGCCCGGTGTGGTGCGTCGCTCTAGCGCCGCGAAAGGCTACGATCGCGGGCCGTACGTGAATTTCACGTTCGAAACCGATGACGTCGTGGTCCTCTGGTCCGCGATTCAAGCGGAAGTCTTGGGCGACCGAGAAATTGGACCCGCCATCGCCAAAGCTACAATCATCACGTGCCAAGGCGAACGTGGGTGGGATGATTACTTGCTGCTGCACCACTATGACCGGCGAGTGAAATTGGACGAAGCTGATGAGATCTAACAACGCGTTGGAGCGGACCGTGAGGCATAGTGGCCGCACCGTGCGCGCCGTCGCACTGTGTGCGCGGGCCGGTGCGCAAAGGCGGCAGTGTGCGGCCGCTCAACTCGATCGTTAGAAGTCATTGGGAACCGCCGGTGCAGATCTTTCGGAGAGAACCATCCCTCGCGCTGAAATCAGGCGTCCTTGCAGCCGTTGTATCGTGGCTGATCGTGGCTATTCCGAGCGTTCCCGAGTGCTGGTCCGACGAGGGCGCGTGTTTCCTCGTATCGCCAGCGGTGTGGCTATATTGGGCGCCTGTGTTCCTTGTGGCCTGGGCGGGAACAGCCGCGCTTATGCGGGCAGTCGAGAAAAGGAAGAAACAGCAATGACTTCCAACAACGCGTTGGAGCGGACCGTGGGTCAGCGTGGCCGCACCGTGCGCGCGTTTGCTCTTTGTGCGCGGGCCGGTGCGCAAAGGCGGCGGTGTGCGGCCGCTCAACTCGATCGTTAGGCAGCATTCGTGGATGCACTTAACAACTTCACCGTGCTATTTGCGGGCATGTTTGCCGGCCACTTGCTGGTCATCGCCGTCATTCGCTGGGTCGGGGCAAGCGCAGAGCTGCTTCGTTCTTCGCCGGGAAAGTGGCGCCTTGTTGCGGCCGCCTCCCTGTTCAATTCGGGGCCTTGGCTTCTCGTCGTCTTGAGCACCTTCGCGTACTACGTGCATTCCGAGCCCTGGGCGGTGTGGTTCTTCGCGGGAGCTGGAGTTACGGTATCGTTTTTCTTGACCGTCGCAGTAGTATTCGGCCTGAAGCAGCGCGCAGTTCAAGCGAAGGGAAAGAATGCTGCCTAACAACGCGTTGGAGCGGACCGTGACGCATAGTGGGCCGCACCCTTTCAGCCAACAGCAGTTGGCTTGCTCAATGCGGCAAGCGCCATCGAGTGCGGCCGCTCAACTCGGTCGTTAGGCAGCTTAGGAGCAGTGGCGCGCGGCTTGACATACCATATGTGATATAGGCACAATATGGCATGTGGCGCATCGAAGAGCACCGCCGCGTGGACAAACAAACCGCCTCGGCGCCTGTCGAAATATTGAAGCGCTACGAAAAGTGGAAGGACGTCGCCTCAATGTCCGGTCCCCTCGGCCTTCGCCTCATCAAGGGCTTTCGCGACGAAGCTCTCGCCGGCGAATGGAAGGGTTATCGCTCTTCCCGGTTGGGCGATCAGTGGCGCGTCATTTATCGCGTCGTGGCTGAGGAAGCATTGTTCCAAGTCGCCTCAGTCACTGCTCACGACTATCGGAGGCCCTGATGAAGGACTATCGTCCCGCCAAGAAGCGCGCGACCGTGACGGTCGGAGAGTCGGTGCGGATTCTTCGCGAGCTCCAGGAGATGAGCCAGAACCAACTTGCCGAGGCTTCCGGCATTCCACAGGCAACGATCTCCGCGATCGAGAACGGTCGCGTGCGCCTCGGAGTTGAGCGCGCGAAGGTCCTCGCTCGGGCGTTGAGGTGTCATCCGGGCGTCCTCGTGTTTCCTGGTTGGGAAGCACCGAGTGAAGAAGCTGCCTAACAACGCGTTCGAGCGGACCATGAGGCATAGTGGGCCGCGTCTGTCCGCGGCGCGGTCATTGTGGCCGGCCGCTCAACTCGATCGTTAGGCATCTCATAAGCACCGGCGTAAAATGGGCGTTGCCATGAACTTTGAGATCGAGTGCGAACGCGAAGACGACGGCCGGTGGCTTGCGGAAGTGCCGCAGCTGGCCGGCGTTCTTGCGTACGGCACCTCGGCGAACGACGCCATGGCCAAAGCGCAGATCCTTGCCCTTCGAGTCTTGGCTGAACGTCTCGAGAACAACGAGACTGGACCCCAGGCGATCACCTTCAGCATTGCTGCGTGACTTCCTGGCCGTCGACGAAAGCGCGTCGCGTCTACGCGGCGTTGCTGGCTGTCGGGTGGCAGCTCAAGCGCCAGTCCGGCTCACATCGCACGCTTAGCCGTGCCGGATACGCAGATTTCGTCTTCGCATTTCACGACGGAGAAGAAATTGGCCCCAAGATGCTGGCCCGAATCGCGAAGCACACAGGCATCACTCCGACCGACCTCTAGGCACGAGATGCGTAACAACGCGTTGGAGCGGACCGTGAGGTACTGTGGGCCGCGTCTTTCCGCCGCACGGTCATCGTGGCCGGCCGCTCAACTCGGTCGTTAGGCCCACCCAAGACGATGCGCATCACGACATTCGCTCTTCTTAGCGCCCTTATCTTCCCAGCCTGGGCGGACGATATGCTGTGGAAGAAGCTGGAGACTGAGAGCAATCTCGTGGTGCTAATGCGCCACACCCAACCAGCTGGTGGGAATCCGCTTACCTGGGACGAGAGTGGGAACTGCAAGGGAGAGTCCATGCTCACCGCCAGCGGCGAGGCGCACGCGAAACGAATCGGCGGAGCGTTTACCGCGCGCGGCGTCAAGCCGAGAATCATAAGCTCGCCGATGTGTCGTTGTCGCGATACCGCTCGAATCGCCTTCGGCGACGACCTCGTTACCGACGAGAACTTGCGCGAGGTCGCGAGCGCGGATTCGGACCGGATGAAGCGCTTCGAGCGCAAGGCTCAATCGCTGATTGCCAGGTACCGCGGCTCCGTTCCAGTGGTTCTAGTCAGTCATCGCCCGAACATCGATCTGCTCACCATGGAGCTAGTTGACGAAGGAGAACTGCTTGTGGGCCGAGCAAACGCGAACGGCGAAATCGATGTGTTGGGCAAGATCAAGGTGCCATAGCGTGCCTAACAACGGTAGTGGGCCTTGGCATCAATGCTGTGGCCGTCACGACCATTGTCTGGTGGTGGTTCGACACCCTGCGAGGAAGCAATGACGCCTAAGACGGCAAGGGTTGCCTAATCATTGGACCGCTGGCAATTGACGCCCATGGATCAGAACGAAGAACTCTTTCAAGAGATGAACTATCTCAATATCAAGGAGTATCAAGGCTCTTGCGATCGACACAAAATCCCCTACCATATCCACATTCTGGTCGACGGTCGGCCAAAAAAGACCACGGAAAAGCTCCGACTCTTTTTGAACGTGCAATCAACTCAATGGAGGCATCAACAATGAAGAGGACCATCGCTGCATTGGCCGTCGCCGTTCTCGCGGGCTTAGGCTTGGGTGCCACGGCGAACATGCCCGATCCACAGCCGACGCCATCCGCGGCACTCGGCATCGAGGTCGAGGTCAAGCCTGCGAACGTGCCGGGGCAGTTTCTCGTTAGTTCCGTCGTTACCGATCTCGAGAGCGGGGCGATCATCGCTCAGCCGCGCCTTCTCGTCGCAGCGAACAAGCCCGCCCGAATCGAGACGGGGAATGTCGGGAAGTGGCTACTCCAAATCAGCGTCACGGCCGATGGTCCTTCGCGGAAAGCGACCTACGAAGCCAGCTTCACGCGCGAGGGAAAGCTCATATCCAAGCAGCGCGTATCGGTGAACCTCGACGTCTAACTCAGTAGGTCGTTAGGCATCATCCGGTGAGCGAGCGCGAACAGGGTCAACCAGAGCGAATGTCGGTGGGCGCCCGCCTCATCGCTGACGTTTGCCTCATGGCGGACAGGCCGTTTGTCGAAGTGGTGGAGAATAGTTTCGCGGGCTACTTCGACGAGCTCGGAATCACTATCAAGTTTAGACCCGATGCGAGCGACGATGAAGTGATCTCCCTGCAGAATGAACTGCTGGAGTTCTTCAATTCGACCTACGAGGTACTGCCGTCCGGCTTCACCTGGCTGGTCAAGTTTTCGCGCGGCGACAAGAGCCTGCGATCGCTGTTTCCGGGCGACCTGCCCCGTAGCAGCAGTGAGGACCTCGAATGGTCGGAATGATGCCTAACAACGAAGGCTAACCCGCGGTTCCGAAAGGCCTGGACCATGACGAATGAAACAACTGCCCTGCCGACTCATTCGAACAATGGTTGGCCGTTGTCGAAGAATCAATACGCGCAATCAAAGCATTGCCCGGAGCACGCACACAGCAGCGGAACGCGATGTCACAGATGATGGAAAATTCCTCCATCATCGTCCGGCCCGCCAGGCCAAGCGACGTTCCAAGCATTACCGCTTGTGCGTGCGCTGCTTATCTCCATTACATCGAGCGGATCGGGAGGCAACCTGGCCCCATGCTCGAGGACTACAGCGAAGTAATTAACGCCCGACAGGTCCTCGTCGCCGAGCGGGAGAGTGCCATTCTTGGAATCCTGGTGATGGATACCACCGATGAAGGGTTCTACTTGGAGAATGTCGCTGTTGTGCCCCAGGCACGAGGCTGGGGCGTAGGGCGGCTGCTTCTGCAGAGAGCGGAGGAGGAGGCCCGGCGCCAAGGCTTCGACTCCATTTATCTGGCAACACACGAAAAGATGACCGAGAATCAGGCCCTATATTTGAAAATCGGATATGTCGTATACGACCACCGCGTCATCAACGGATATCCACGCGTGTTCTTTCGGAAGAAGCTGAGAGGCCTCGAATGATCCGCGTGCCTTCGGGCACACTGCCAAGTACCGGTACGCCGAGAAACCGCCGTTCCGCGTTGTTCCCTACCTTCAACGAACCAAAGGAAAACACGTGAACGCCAGCCTCAAGCTAATAGGCCCCATGCTCGCCGGCGCTGTCATCTGTGCAGTTGGCATCGAGAGCAGCCGAGCTCAAAGTAAACCCCCCGGCTACTTGGTCATCGAGTTTCAGGTCACTGACCCGGCAGGTTGGAAGACGTACGCCGATGCCGCTCGAGCTCTTCCAACCAGTGGAACGTTCCTTGTGCGAGCCACCAAGGGCGTTCCGCTCGCCGGTGATCCCCCAAAGACCATTACTCTCATCAAATTCCCCGGCGTGGACGAGGCGTTGGCCTTCGACACATCTCCGGCCTACGTAGCGCTAAAGGCGGGCCGCGACAGTTCTTCGAACTGGCGTTCGTACGTGGTCGAAGGCCTTCCGAACTAGCGTCTAACAACGCGTTCGAGCGGACCGTGAGGCATGGTGGCCGCACCGTATGACGCAGCCCGTGAATAAAGGCGCATCACGGCTGCACAAGTCTCGACACTTGGGAGGTGCATCATGATTCGAGGCGGCTGTCTCTGTGGCGGCGTTCGATTCGAGCTCGCTCGGGCCGTCGGACCGTTTGAGCTGTGCCATTGCAGCCGGTGTCGCAAGGCCAGCGGCTCAGCTTTCGTGCCTTGGTTGGGTGCACTGCGCGAGGATTTCCGCCTTCTCCAGGGCGAAGAGCTCATTCGGAGATACGAAGCCCCCCTCCGCGACAAGCCTCCCCCTTATCGCATATCCTTTTGCGGCCGATGCGGCTCGCCTGTACCCGATCCAAAGTCGGACTCCCCGTGGCTTGAGGTGCAGGCCGGAGTACTCGACGACGATCCGGGCCTTCGACCCGAGAGGCATATCCTGGTGGAGGCGAAATCGTCATGGTTCACGATTACCGACACGCTGCCTCAATTGGATAGAGCGGCTATCGACGCCCTTCGAAATAGCATGTGCTGAAACCTACCCAAGGTCGATGCTGCCTAGCAAACAGAGAACGCCAATTACTCGCACCGCATCCTGCAGTTGCGGCCAACTCACTGCGACGGTGTCCGAGGAGCCTGTCCGAATTTCCATTTGTCACTGTCTCGCTTGTCAGCGCCGCACCGGAAGTGTATTTGGTGCACAAGCGCGATTTCGGCGGGAGGGCGTCGAGATCAAAGGTATTTCCTCGACCTATGTCCGAGTTGGCGACTCCGGCAATAGCGTCACATTTCACTTCTGCCCAACTTGCGGAGCGATCGTGCATTACGGCATCGCGGGACGCGAAGAGCACGTGGCCATACCGGTCGGAGCGTTTGCCGATCCTGACTTCCCCCAGCCAGCGTTCTCGGTGTATGAAGACCGGAAGCACAGTTGGGTGGTTCTGCCCGAACATATCGATCACATGGCCTGATGATGCGAGGGCATATCATTTATGAATAGAAACCAGCTGGAGTCGCCATGTGCCGCAACATAAAGACGCTTTTCAACTTTGAGCCGCCAGCCACCGAGGCGGAAATTCGCGACGCGTCGCTGCAATTCGTGCGAAAGCTGAGCGGCTTCACGCAGCCGTCAGAGGCGAACGAAGCGGCGTTCGACCGCGCGGTTGAGGACATCGCGGCGACTGCCGGGGTCCTGATCCGCTCGCTCGTCACGAATGCGCACTCGCGCACCCGTGAGGTCGAGGCGGCGAAAGCAAAGGAGCGATCGGAGCTGCGGTTCCGGCGCGTTGGAAATGACAGCTAACAACGCTCCCAGCGTGGAAGTTCAACTCAGCTCGGTCATCACCTGCCCGGCGTGCGGACATCGCGCCGAAGAACAGATGCCCACGGACGCATGCATCTATTTCTACGAGTGCAAAGGATGTCGCACGTTGCTTAGGCCAGTGGCGCGCGACTGCTGCGTGTTCTGTTCCTTTGGGACTGTGAAGTGTCCGCCTGTGCAGCTCGAGAAAGGCTGTTGTGCCCAGAGCCGTGGCGGGCCGCTCAACTAGGACATTAGAACGCACGGAGAACTCATGTTCGACCACGTCAAATTCGGAGTCAGCGACTTTGCAGCGAGCAAAGCGTTCTTCCTCAAGGCGCTCGAACCGCTCGGCGTAGCTGTTGTCGCGGAGGGGGCGCCGGCGTACGGTGTCGAGCTTTGCCCAAAGGGTGGCACGACTTCATTGGTCCTGCACCAAACCGATGAGAAGCCGGCGCATCTTCACTTGGCGTTCACGGCCGACAATCGCCAGCAGGTCGAAGCTTTCTATCGCGCGGCTCTGGCGGCGGGTGGCAAAGACAATGGTGCGCCTGGCCTGCGCCCGCAGTACAACGCGAACTACTATGCAGCTTTCGTCATTGGTCCGGACGGGCACAACATCGAAGCGGTTTGCCACGAACCGTAGGGATGCCGCATCGCTCAGGTATTGTATGGGCTGCCCGCCCTGATTCGAGTGAGAGCAACGGCTTGAAGTCCCTCCGAACCCACCTCATCCTCCTGGTCCTGGCGGCATGCCTGCCCTTGCTGGTCTTCGCCGTGGCCATGGTGCAGCAACAACTCGCGGAGAAGCGCGAGATCATCGGTAGCGGCATGCAGGCCACCGCACGCGCGCTCACCTTGGCGGTCGATGGTGAGGTCAAGGCCTGGCTGGCGATTCTCGAAACGCTCGCCTCGTCGCAGTTGCTCGACACCGGCAACATCAAGTCTTTCCACGACCTTTGCGCGCGTGCGATGGAAGGACACGGGGGCGCCTCCGTCGTCCTCTTCGACGCCTCAGGAAAGCCGCTGGCCAACTCGAGTCGTCCGTTCGGCTCTTCGCTGCCGAGTCCGTTGCAGGCGACCCAACCGCCGGGATTCGATCCACGCTACCGCGAGGTCCCGATTGGCGGCGCGGAGCAGCTGAGAAAAGTCGTTTCGACAGGCAAACCTTTCGTATCTAACCTCTTCATCTCCCTCGTAACGCTCGAGCCCCGGATCGGGCTCGACATTCCCGTCATGCGCGACGGCAGGTTGCGCTACGTCCTCGAGCTATCGCTGGATGCCGCGGAATTCAGCCGCCTGCTCGCCGAACAGCGCTCGCCCGACAATTCGATGGCGACCATCGTCGATCGGCAGGGCATTGTCATCGCAAGCAGCATCAACGCGCCTGGCAACGTCGGCAAATCGCTGGCACCCGACCTTGCCGGCCGGATCGCGAACGCCGGCGGCGCGGCCGGTACGGCCCGCGACTCCGAAGGGCAGCAGGTCTATCACGTATTCACCGCGTCACCACTCACCGGCTGGAATACATCGCTCAGCGTGGCGCGTTCCGCTGCCTACGCCCCGGTCAGCAATGCGATGACGGCCCTGGCCACGGGAGCGTTGATGGCGATCCTGGTCACTGTGGTGACGGCCGTCGCCTTCGGCAGGCGAGTCATGCGACTGATCCGCCGGACGGCGCAAGGGCACGAACGCTCGGCGTGAAGTTCCGTGAGATCACTGCCGCCGACGTGCCGGCGCTCTTCTACGTTCGCCCGAAGACGCGCGAGAACGCGATGACGCTCGAAGAACTGCAACGGCTCGGAATCAACCCGCAGAGCATCACGGAAAGCCTCGACAAGTCCACCAAGGGCTGGGTGTGCGACGACTTCGGCCGCGTGGTCGCGTTCTCCATGGCCGATCGCGGGACGGGAGAATTCCTGGTCATCGCCGTGCTTCCGGAGTACGAGAGAAAAGGCATCGGCGGCAGGCTCATGGCGCTGGCCGAGGAATGGCTCGCGGCATCGGGTTGCAAGCGAGCGTGGCTCACGACGGATCTCGACATGACGCTTCGCGCTTACGGTTTCTATCGCAAGCGGGGCTGGACCGACTGGAAGATCGAGAGAAATCTGCGGTGGATGGAGCTCGGCCTCGCGTCACGATCGGTGCGATAAACTAGGTCGTCAGCCAGGCCATCATCAATGCCCACGAAAAAGAATCCATCGCCGACGGGACAACCACCCGGCGAGCTCATCGACCAGCGCATCCGCGACCTGGGGGGATGGCGAGGCGAGACGCTTGCCCGCATGCGAGCGCTGATCCTCGAAGCCGATCCCCAAATGACCGAGGAGTGGAAGTGGATGGTCCCGGTCTGGTCGCACCACGGGATTGTCTGCACCGGGGAGGCGTACAAGAAGGCCGTGAAGCTCACGTTCGCCCGGGGGGCCAAGGTCCCGGACCCATCGCGCCTCTTCAATTCCAGCCTGGAAGGCAGCACCCGAAGGGCGATCGACATCCACGAAGGGGAGAAGGTCGACGCGCGCGCGTTCAAGGCGCTCGTGAAGGCCGCGGTGGCCCAGAACGGCCCGTCGGCGAAGAAGCGCTAGACCTTGGCGATTCTGCTTCGGCAGGCCGTTCGGGGTGACATTCCGGGCATGCATCGGGTCCGTCGAGCGGTGCGAGAGAACCCGCTTACCTCGAATGTGATTCGTGAAGAGCACTACATCCCCGCGATCGAATCCACCGGTCGCGGCTGGGTCGTTGAAGAGGATGGCGTCGTGGTCGCATTTGCGGTCGGGAACGCCGAGACGGCAAACATCTGGGCGCTGTTCGTTCATCCAGATCACGAGGGTATGGGCTACGGGACCAAGCTGCAGGACGCCATGCTTCAGTGGCTCTTCGAGCAAGGCCTGAGCCGGGTTTATCTCGGCACCGCACCTGGCACGCGCGCGCAGGGCTTCTACGAGGCCACGGGGTGGAAATCCACCGGAATCGATTCGCACGGCGAGGCGACGTATGAACGTCATGCTCCGCCCAAGTCGTCGATGTCCTAAAGGAGAGACGCCATGGACTGGTGGATCATCGGACTGCTGGTGATCGGCGGGCTCCTGGCGCTTGCCGTGCTCGGGATCATGTCCCTGGGCAATCAGCTGACAGGCATCACGCAGGAGCTTCGGTCGATTCACGAGACACTCCTGCAGCTCTTGAAGAAAAAGTGACTTCGTAGAGCCTAGCAACTCCCGCGGTAAAACCGCGCCGGGCAGACGGACTCGTACGTCTCGTTGCCGCCCACCTGCACCTGCTGGCCCTCGGAGATGCGCTCGCCCTGCGCGTTGTGGCGGATGACCATGGAGGCCTTCCTCCCGCAGCGGCACACGGTCTTCATCTCCTCGAGGGTGTCCGCGATGGCGAGGAGCTCGAGCGAACCCGGGAAGCCGATCCCGCGGAAATCCGTCCTCAGCCCATAGCAGATGACCGGGACATTGCTCCCGTGCGCGAGGCGGTGAAGCTCGCGAGCCTGAACAGGCGTGAGAAATTGCGCCTCATCGACCAGGATGCACGCCGGGCGCGCAGCGAAGGCGTCGGCAAAGGACGTTTCGGGCGTGAACACTTGTGCCTCGCGCTTCACCCCCAGCCGCGACGCCACGACGCCGAGGCCCGCGCGCTTGTCGAGCGCCGCAGTGTAGATGGCCACATTCTGCCCACGCTCCTCGTAGTTGTACGCGACCTGCAAGAGGTTCGTCGACTTGCCGGCGTTCATCGAGGCATAGCGGAAGTAGAGTTTTGACATGGGTTTGGTAGTATCGGTCAGCAGCGATTATCGCGCATGGAGGGCCCGAGCGGCCGTGAAGATCACCGCGAAATTCAGCGTCCTGATGTCGGCCATCTTCGCGGTCATTTGCTTCGCCGTCGCGATAACGGGCTTCAGCTCGCTCGGTGATATCGTCGATCCGGTGCAACTGGCCGACGCGAAGGGGTTTGCCTGGTTCTGGGCGTTCCTTGGAACGGTTTCCGTGGCCTTTGGCGGCCTGGGCATCTGGCTCATTCGGACGCACAGGGACGGCGATTAATCTCACCATTCGTCCCATGGAGCCCGCCGACATCGACCCGGCCGCGAGGCTTCTCTGCGAATTGGCGGTCGAATTCATCACGGGGGAGTTCGAGGCGACAGCCCAGAACCGTTTCCTCGTGGACAATAACGCCGAAGCCATCCGCGGGTTCATCGCGACCACGTTTCGCTACCATGTCGCGGAACTGAACGGCGAGTTGGTCGGGTTTGTCGGCATTCGCGAGAACAAGCACCTGTATCACCTCTTTGTCTCGAAGCCCCTGCAACGGCGGGGCATCGGCCGCAAGCTCTGGGAATTCGCGAAACGCGAGTGCGAGGCGGCGGGCCATCGCGGTGCCTTTACCGTCAACTCCTCGACCCACGCGTTGCCGGTCTACGAGCGCTGGGGGTTCCGGCGGGACGGTGATGCGAGGACCTCGAACGGCATCACCTACAATCCGATGAAACTGGAAGTCACCAACGGCTAGCATGGTCTTCGCCCTGGACATGGACGACGGTGGCCTGCTCGCCTTTCCATCGACCGTCGAGGCCGTGGCTCACTGCAAGGGAGTAGACGTGGAGGACGGGTTCTGGCGCCTCTTCGCCGAGGATGGATCACCGCTCGCGGCCCGGCGCGAGAGCGACGTCACCAGCCTGCCGGGCGCTTACACTCTGGAGCGGGCAATGTCCGGCCGCTGGCTCCAGGAGCTCCTGCCCCAGGTCGTGACGGTGAGGGGCTGCGGCTTTACGACCGTCGCCGAGCTGGTGGAAACCTTGAAGGAAAATCGTGGCAAGCGTGCAGCGCGGAACGAGTGAGCTCTGTCGGGAGAATAAATGAACTGGAAATCCATCTGGGCAGTCGTCGCCGGCGTGCTCTTCATCATCGTCGTCACGACGCTGGTCGACGTCGCTTTGCACGCGGCAGGTGTCTATCCCGCATGGGATAAACCGATCGACGACTCGCTCGCGCTCCTGGCGACGTCTTATCGCGTTGTCATCAGCGTGATCGGCGCCTGGCTCACAGCGCGCCTCGCGCCGGCCAAGCCCATGAAGCACGCCATGATCCTCGGCTACGTGGGCGTCGTCCTCGGGCTCATCGGACTCGCAGCCACGTGGAACGCCGGGCTCGGACCCCGCTGGTATCCCATCGCGCTCGTCGTGCTCGCGATTCCGCAATGCTGGGCCGGCGGGAAGATCTTCGAAATGCAGGCGGCCAAGGCGCAGGTCGCGAAGTCATGAGCGCCGGCCTGCGGCGGAGCCATTTTCTGGGAGCGCTCGTGTGGGCTGCGGCAACGGCGGTGCTCGGCGCCGAGAATCTCGAAATCACGGACAACGCCTCGGCTGTCGAAGCCGCGAAGCGATACCTCAAGGCGCGTTGCACGACCGAGACGCCGTGCTCGTTCAAGCCGGAACACGAAGGCAAGCAGTGGCGAGTGTGGGTACAGCTGACCAAGCGGAACGCGCCGGGTGCGGTCGCGCATCCCTATCCCGGAGGCACCCTCATCCTCTACTTCGACGCCAAGGGAAGCCTCCTGCGTCGCCTCGAGGGCGATTAGCATGACGCCGCGCCGTGGCTAGAAACGTTGAGGTCAAGGCGCGCGTCGCGGATCTCGCGCAGGTCGAAGCCCAGGCACGCGGCATCGCGACGAGCGGCCCCGATGACTTGGCGCAAGACGACACGTTCTTCGCCTGCGCCAACGGAAGGCTGAAGCTGCGCGAACTCTCTGCGACCCAGGGCCAGCTGATCTACTACTCTCGCGCGGATGAAGCCGGACCGAAGGTGAGCGACTACTGGATCACCGAGACTCATTCTCCAGGCGCCATGCGAGAGACTCTTGCGCGGGCTCTGGGCATCGTCGGGCGCGTTCGGAAGCAGCGGCGGCTCTACCTACTCGACCGCACGCGGATCCACCTCGACAACGTCGAGGGCCTTGGCTCGTTCGTCGAGCTGGAAGTGGTCCTGGACGAAGGCGAATCGCCGCATGAGGGCGAAGAGGTCGCCAGGCACATCATGAAGGCCCTGGGCATCGGGAACTCCCAACTCGTTCAAGGTGCCTACGTCGATCTGCAGAAGCACGGCCGCCAATAACATGTCCTGCGCCGAGTGCCGGGAGCTATCGACCCATACGTTCCGCTCTCCGGATGACCTCATCCATGCGCTTCGCCTGGCAGCCGAGGAGATGAACCGCGGCGTGCTCTCTCGCGTGGGAGAAACGGCGCAGCCGGGAACGGCGGAGGGCGATGCCCTGGAATCCGGGCTTGCGATCGGCGCGCTTCCACAGCTCGTGCAGTATCGCTTTCGCTGCGAAGTGTGCGGCGACCATTTCTCGCTGACGGCCGACATGTCCCAGGGCCTCGGCGGTTGGACCCGGGAGGCAGAGAGCTGATCGATGAACACGGTCGAGGCATCCGCGGAAGAGCAACCTCGCCTCACCTGGCGAATGGCGGCCAGAGTGTTTGCGCGGCCCCAGCCGGTGACCATTCCCATGGTCACGCTCTTCGCGATCATTCCGTTCTACCTCGTGATCGGCGCGTTCATGTCCGGCCGGACGGTACATGTGCCCGAGGTGGCCTGGGATCACATGATTCCCTTGGACGCAGCCTGGTCGCTGGTCTACTTGTCGCTCTTTCTCGCCGCACTCCTGCCGGTGTTCGTCGTGCACCAGCAAGAGCTGGTCCGGCGCACCATCCTCGCATTCCTGGCGATATGGCTCGCCTCGTTTGCCTGTTTCTTCGCGTACCCGACCATCGCCCCACAACATCCCCGCGTGATCGTGGAGAGCTTCAGTACCTGGACGCTGCGGACCATCTGGTCGTCGGACATCAAGTACAACTGCTTTCCGTCGCTGCACGTCGCGCAATGTTTCCTGGCAGCGCTGATTTGCTACCGGGTGCATCGTGGAGTCGGCGTCGTCGCGGGCGTGTGGGCCTTTCTCGTGGCGATGTCGACGCTGTACACCAAGCAGCACTACGTCCTCGATGCCATCGCAGGCGCCATTCTCGCCTGCGCCGCCTATTTCGCGATCGTCCGCGGCTATCCGCGCGAAGCCGTTCCCGAGCTCGAGCGCCGCCTCGCGCCGCACCTCGCACTGGGCGCCCTCGCAGTGTACGGACTCATGGTTGCCGTCATGTGGATCGCGTACGCGAATGGCGTCGTCGTCTGAGGCCGCACCGCACTACTGCCCCGCCAGCATCAACTCCCGGATCAGCCGCACCGGCGCGTTCCCGTACGACAGGAACTTGTTGTTGAACTCCTTCACGGAAAAACTTGCCCCCTGCTTCGCGCGCATCTCGTCGCGCAGCGCCGTGATCTCCGCGTAGCCGTTGAAGTAGCTGGTGAGCTGCACTTGCGACAAGGTCGCGCGGCGCCACTTTTCGGTGGCTTCCGTCTGCTGCTGGAAGGCCTCGCGCGTCATCATGGTGATGGCGGCGTCGCGCTGCAGGTCGCCGGTCTGGATCTCGTAGTCGAGGATGGTGTTCACCACGGCCCGCAGGTTCCACTTCATCCACGCGAGCCAGATCTCCGGCGAGTTGTTGCCGTAGCCCGCGTCGAGCATCACCTTCTCGCTGAACACCGCCCAGCCTTCGATCATCGAGCCGTTGGCGAACAGCGACTTGACCAGGCTGCGGGATTTGTTGGCGTGCATCAGTTGCGTGTAGTGGCCGGGGATGGCTTCGTGAATGTTGAGTATCTGCAGGGTCCAGTCGTTGTACTCGCGCAGGAAGGACTCGGCCTCCTCCGGTGTGAAGGCGTCGAGCGGGGTCACGTTGTAGTACGTGTTCGCAGTAGGGTCGAGCGGGCCGGGGGCGCTGACCGAGGCGCCCGCACCGCTGCCGCGCATGTAAAGAGGCGTCTCGCGCACCACCAGCGGCCGGCTCGCGTCCTGGTCCAGGAGGTCTTTCTCGCGGACGAACGCAGTGAGCTCCGGAAGCTGCTTGCGCACCACTTCGACAAACGCTTCGCGCCGCGCGTGATGCTTGCTGAGCTCGTCGATCACGGCGCGGATCATCACCAGGCGGTCGGCCGGTACCGGCGTGTTGCCGAGATACTTGGGCCACAGGTCGCGTGCGATCTTCTCCATCGAGTCGTGCATGGCCGCCTTGGCGGCCAGCGCGCGCCGGTAGAGCTGTTCGGCGGTGAAACCGGACTGGATGTCGTAGGCGAACTTCTGCTCGTAAAACGCCTTGCCGATGCGGAAGTTGCGCGCCGGGCCGACCTTGAGCTTCGCCTCGAGCGCGCCCAGGTAGGCGAGGTAGTCGTTGATCGCCGCCTTGGCCGACTCGACGCGCTGCGCGAAGAGCGCCTTCTCGGCGGTGCTGAGGCCTGAACCCTCGACTTTCTTCATCAGGTCCGGACCGAACACGGTGAGCGCCCCCTTGCTCTGCCGTATCGCGAGCTCGGTATGCTCGAGCGTCGGGCCGGAGACGCTCGCCTTGGCCGCGGCGTAGTAGGCCGGCACATTGTCGATTTTCGCGAGAACCTGGCGCAGGCGAGCATCGAGCGGCGCGTACTCGGTGATGATCAGCAGGTCGACATCGCCGCCGACGTTGTACGACGACGGATTCCATTGCCAGCCCTTGAAGGTGGCGAGGTTCCACCGCCCCTGCTCGAAGCGGTTCTTCATCAGAGCCAGGTCGATGCGATTGGAGGCACTGAGCGCCGCCAAGTCGAACCGCGCGAGCGCCGCCAGCTGCCGGGCGTAGAACGCCATCGAGCGTTCGCGCCGCGCCTGGTCCGGTACGCTCATCCGATCCGCGTACTTGTAGTTGCCCGCCCGTACCGCGGCCTCCGGGAACTCCTGCCACATCTCGTCGAGGACCCTCGCGGCATGCGCCTGGAATTGCTCGTCCGCGCCCTGCTGGATGGATGGCGCGGGAGGCGTGGAGGTTGCCGGCGCGGTACTACACGCAGCGATCACTAGCGTGCAAGCGAGGAGGAGCGGTGCGATGGCGCGCATGGGGGGTGCCTTGGCGGTGGTGGCGTGGCGGAATACTACAATATGGATCCCAAGCCGCCCTGCTTCCCCACATGGCTGTGAGATACCGCATCGTCCCGACACGGGAAGTCCACATCAAGTCCCTCAACAAGGCCTTGGACCGGGTCGCGCGCGAGAAGAAGTACATCTCGTTCCTCAAAGCGCCCCCGCTCGCCGAATCGCGCAAGTACTTCCGTGGAAACATCAAGGATCGAAATCCGCAGTTCGTCGCCCTTGCCGGCGAGGAAGTCATCGGCTGGTGCGACATCACTCGCATCCCTCGCGACACATCGAGACACTGCGGCGTCCTCGGAATCGCGCTGGTGCCCGAGTTCCGCGGCCACGGCATCGGCTCGCGCCTGATGCAGAAGGCGATCGCCGCCGCGTGGACGCGCAGGTTCACGCGCATCGAGCTGACCGTTCGCGAGGACAACAGGAACGCCATTGCGCTCTATGGCCGCCTGGGCTTCAAGATCGAGGGGGTTCGCCGCAACGCCTTCCTGGTCGACGGGAACTACGAGAACATCCTGGCGATGGCGCTCCTGCGGGACGGCACGCAATGAGGACCGTGGCTCTGGCCACCCTCTCCTTCGCCGCGCTCATGTCGATTCCGGCGCTGTTGCCGCTCTTTCGCACCATTCCGTGGCTGGCGGCGACCCTTTTTCACGCAGTGCCTGGCGTTCTCCTCGCCGCGGCAGCGCTTCTGATCGCAAGGGCATTGAGGACGAGTCCCACGCCTGTGAAGCGTTGACGGTAAGCTACGCCCGTTGTGGCGATTGAAGGTAGATCCATGAAAACGACGACGCTCGCACGATCCGCGCTCGCACTGGCGGCTCTCTCGTTGGCGATCGCGGCATCCGCCGCCGAGGTCCACGTGATGATCTCGGCAGGCTTCTACGGGGTCTATGCGGAGCTGGGACCGGCCTTCGAGCGCACGAGCGGGCATCGCCTGGTCACGACGCGCGGCCCGTCGATGGGCGACTCTCCCGAGTCGATTCCCACGCGGCTTACGCGCGGCGAGCCGGCGGACGTCGTGATCCTGGATGGAAAGGCGGCCGACGAGCTCGCCAAGCGAGGATTGGTGCGCGGCGACAGCAAGGTCGAGCTCGCCCTCTCGCAAGTCGGCATGGTGGTGCGCGAGGGCGCGGCCAAGCCGGATATCGGCAGCGTCGAGGCGTTCAAGAAAACGCTGCTCGCGGCGAAGTCGATCGCATACTCGGACAGCGGCAGCGGCACCTATCTATCGACCACGCTGTTTCCGAAGCTCGGGGTTGCGGAGCAGATCGCCGGCAAGAGCCGAAAGGTGCGCGGGCCGCCCTCCGGCGAGCCGGTGGCGGCGGTCGTCGCACGCGGCGAGGCCGAGATCGGTTTCCAGCAGGTGAGCGAGCTGATCCATGTTCCGGGCGTGACCTTCGTCGGGGCGCTTCCCGCGGAGCTCCAGCCGGGGTTCTCCTTCGCGGGCGCGCTCACGAGCGGGGTCAAGGAGCCCGAGGCGGCCAAGGCTCTCCTGCGCTTCCTCGCCTCGCCCGACGCGGCGCCGGTGATCACGAAAGCAGGCCTGGCGCCACCAGCGCGCTAGACGAGGTGCACACGATCCGGAAATACCAGGACCCGGACTGGCAAGCGGTCTGGCCGATCCTGGATGCGACCATCCGCACCGGCGATACCTATCCCTTCGCGCCCGGGAGCACCGAAGCGGAGATTCACAGGGCGTGGGTAGAGGTGCCGGCGGCAACGTTTGTCGCCTGCGCGCCGGATGGAGCGATTCTCGGCAGTTATTACATCCGGCCGAACCAGCCGGGCCTTGGCGCGCATGTGTCCAACTGCGGCTACGTTGTCGCGACGCATGCGCGGGGCCAGGGCATCGCCTCGGCAATGTGCGAGCACTCGCAATCGCAGGCGTTGGCGATGGGATTCCGGGCGATGCAATTCAACTTCGTCGTCTCCACGAACGAGCGCGCGGTGCGCCTGTGGCAGAGGCTCGGATTCGCGATCATCGGGAGGCTGCCGGGCGCCTTCCGCCACTCGAGCCTGGGTTACGTCGACGCGCTGGTCATGTTCAAGCAGCTCGCGGACAGGGGATAGACGTGTTGCGCCCCGGTGCGGCCATAACTGCAGCCATTCTTTGCGGGTGCGCCGGGGCAACGGTCGTGGACGCCCCGCAGGTCAAGGCGCCCTCGATTCCGATCGAGATCGTGAAGCCGGAAGGCGCGGGCCCCTTCCCCGCCGTCGTAATGCTCCATGACTGCAGCGGCCTCAGCGAGCGCTCGAGCGGCGCGCCACGGCGCTGGGCGAAGGAGCTCGTGCGGCAGGGCTACGTCATCGCCATCCCCGACAGCTTCTCGACGCGCGGCCATGCCGGCGGCGTGTGCGTGGATCCTTCGCCCAGCCGCAACGAGGTCGCTCCGTTGCGGCGCGTGCCCGATGCCTACGAGGCGCTCGCGTACCTTCGCGCCCTGCCCTACGTCGACGGCCAGCGCATCGGCGTCATGGGCGGATCGCACGGCGGGTCGACGACCCTGGCGACGGTCGGCAAGTTCGCATTCGATCCGCGGGGGCTCGCCGAGGAAAAGCGACACGGATTCGCCGCCGCCATCGCGCTCTATCCGGGTTGCGCTTCCACCAACCAGCGTTGGGCGGCTGGCTATCAACCACTCGTGCCGCTGCTGATCCTCGCCGGCGAGCGCGATGACTGGACGCCCGCGGCACCGTGCGTCGACCTGGTCGAGGGCGCCAAACGGGCCGGCGCGCAGGCGTCCATCAAGGTCTACCCCGGCGCACACCACGCGTTCGACGGCACAAGCCCGGTTCGTTTCGTCGCCACGCGCGTGAACGCCAACGCTCCGGGCGGCCGCGGCGCCACGACCGGCGGGAATGCCGAAGCGTGGGCCGACAGCATTCGCGAAGTCTCGGCGTTCTTCGCCCGCCACCTTGGAGGAAAGTGAATGCCATCGGCCGAAACCATCGAGCGCTTCATCGCCCGCGTCGAGCAGAACGCCCACGCCGAGGCGATCGAGGAGTTCTATAGCCCGGACGCCTCGATGCGCGAGAACATGAAGGCGCCGCGGGTGGGCCGCGACAACCTGGTGGCGAACGAGCGCAAGGTCCTCGCCCGGGCGCGCTCCGTGCGCTCTACATGCGTGCGCCCTGTGTTCGTGAGCGGCTCGACGGTCGTCGTCCGCTGGGTGTTCGAATTCGACTGGCTCGACGGGCGCAAGACCCGCATGGAGGAGCTCGCCTACCAGCGCTGGGACGGCGAGCGCATCGCCGAGGAGCAGTTCTTCTACGATCCGGCGCAGCTCGCCCCGGCCGAGACGAAACCATGATCATCCGCGGCGGCTGCCATTGCGGCAACATCGCCTTCGAGCTCGGATGGGAGCCCGATCCGGCCGAGATCCCGGCGCGCGCGTGCGACTGCTCGTTCTGCGTGAAGCACGGCGGAGTCTGGACCTCCAACCCGGCAGCCTCGCTCAAGGTGGTCGTCGCGGAGCCGTCGCAGGTGTCGAAGTATTCCTTCGGCACGCGCACCGCCCTCTTCCACGTCTGCAGCCGGTGCGGCATCGTGCCCGTCGTTACCAGCGAGATCGACGGCCACTTGTACGCCGTCGTGAGCGTGAACGCCTTCAACGACGTGAAGGCTTCCCTCATTCGCCGCGCGCCGGTATCCTTCGACGGCGAAGGCGTCGACTCGCGCCTGGTGCGGCGCAAGCGCAACTGGATCGCCTCCGTGGAGATTGTCGAGCGATGCGACTGAGGGCAATAGCGATGGCCTGGGCGCTGGCTTGCCCGAGCGCGTCGGCGCAGCTCGTCGTCAACCCGTTCATCCGGTGATCGTGGGGCGCGGGATCGTCGGGCGATGAAGTACCGCGTGGCCCTGGAACCCGTCGACCAGGCCGACGTCGTGACGCTCATCGGCGAGCTCGACTCGCACCTGGAGGCGCTCTATCCCGCCCAAAGCCGCCACGGCCTGAAGCTCGAGGCCCTGCGAGCGACGAACATCCTCTTCTCGCTGGCGCGCGACGAAAAGGGAGCCGCCCAAGGGTGCGGCGGCATCGCGCTCCTGGACGGATTCGCCGAGCTCAAACGCATGTATGTCCGCCCGACTTCCCGCGGCAACGGGATCGGAGCGCTGATCGTGCGATTCCTCGAGGGCCAGGCACTCGCACGCGGATACGACGTGATGCGCCTCGAGACCGGCTACAAGCAGTCGGAGGCGCTCATTCTCTACGAGCGGCTGGGCTACACGCCTCGCGAGCCTTTTGCGCCCTATCGCCCCGACCCGAACAGCGTTTTCATGGAAAAACGCATCGGCGTAAACTCCTCCGACCCGTCAATCCCAAGAGCGGGCTAGGGGAGAAACACCATGAAGAAACTGTCTAGCGCACTGGCAGTGCTCGCCTGCGCGCTGTTCGCGGCCGGGGCTTTCGCGCAGCCGGCGATGGCGCAGGACAAGAAGGCACCGGAGAAGGCGGCCGAGAAGAAGGCCGAGAAGGCGCCCGAGAAGGCGGCCGACAAGGCGCCGATCCGGGCGCAGAAGATCCTCGTCGACAACGATCGCATCCGTGTCTCCGAAAGCGTCTTCAAGCCGGGCGAGACGAACCCGACCGTCAAGCGCGGCTACCGCGTCACCCGGGTATTGAAGGGCAACACCACCGTCGAGCGCACGATCAACGGCAAGAAGGAAACAATCGAGTACAAGGAAGGCGCCGTGATCGTCGCGCCGGCGGGCATGTCGACCACCAAGAACGTGGGCAAGCAGGAAGTCACGATCTACACGGTGACGCTGAAGCCGGAGTGACTGTTCGGACGGGCCGGTGATCCGGCCCGTCGCCTTTTTTGGAGGAGCGGATGAGCAAGAGCGACGGCTACAAGAAAGGCCTGGCGATCCGCAAGAAGGTCCTGGGTGCGAAGTACGTCGAGGAATCGATCGCGCAGGCCGACGAGTTCATGACCCACTTCCAGGACTACGTCACCGAGCACGTTTGGGGCGCGACCTGGGTGCGCGAGGGCCTGTCGCCGAAGGTCCGCAGCATGCTCAACCTCGCGATCCTCACGGCGACCAACCGCCCGCACGAGCTCAAGCTCCACCTCAAGGGCGCGCTCAACAACGGCGTCACGAAGGAGGAGATCCGCGAGATCTTCCTGCATTGCGGTGCGTATTGCGGCGCTCCCGCCGCGCTCGATGCGTTCAAGATCGCCAAGCAGGTGTTCGCCGAGGAAGGCAAGTGAAACGCCTGGTGGCGCTGGCGGCGACGGTATTCTGTGCCGCGTCCGGGCACGCCCAGGTGCCGAGCGAGCGCCCGGTCCATATCGTCGTGCCTTTCGCGGTCGGCGGTCCCACGGACATCATCGCGCGCGTGCTGGCGCCCAAGCTCGCCGCCTCCCTCAAGCGGCCGGTCATCGTCGACAACAAAGTCGGCGCGACCGGTGCCATCGGCGCGACGCTGGTGGCCAAGGCGCCGCCCGACGGCGAGACGCTGCTCCTGGGCACGAGCAGCATCATGGCGGCGAGCCCCAACCTCAGCGCGAACCTGAGCTACGATCCGGTGAACGATTTCGCGCCCATCTCGCTGGTGGCGACGATCGAGAACATCCTCGTCGTGCACCCGGACGTGCCGGCGCGCAACGTGCGCGAGCTGGTCGCCTATGCCAAGGCGAATCCCGGCAAGCTGACCTACGCTTCCTCCGGCATCGGCAGCACGTATCACCTCGGCGCCGAGCTCTTCGCCTCGCAAACCGGCATCCAATGGACCCACGTGCCCTACAAAGGCGCCGCGCCGGCGATCCAGGATGTCCTCGCGGGACACGTGCAGGTCATGTTCGACAACGTCTCTTCCGCCATTCCGAACATCAAGGCCGGAAAGCTGCGCGCGCTCGGCCTCGCAAGCCTCACGCGCTACCCGACGCTTCCCGACCTGCCCACGATCGCCGAGCAAGGCGTGCCCGGCTATACGACCACCATCTGGCTCGGAATCTTCGCGCCGGCGAAGGCGCCGCCCGCGGTGCTGGCGCAACTGCAGCGCGAGATCGGCGAGGCGGTGGGCTCATCGGACTACAAGGAGCGGCTGCTCGCGATCGAGATGCAACCCCAGGCGAGCTCGTCGCAGGAGCTGGCGCAGTATCTGAAGTCGGACCTCGCGAAGTGGGCGAAGGTCGTCAAGGACGCGGGGATCAAGACCGAATAAGGAGGCCCCCATGAAACCGGAACTCACCTATCTGGCGATCATCACCGCCATCACGGGACTGCTGTGGATCCCGTACGTCCTCGACCGCTTCGCCACCTGGGGGATCGCCGACACGGTCGGATACCCGGACACCCCGAAGCCGCAGTCGCCGTGGGCGCGCCGCATGAAGGCGGCGCACGCCAACGCGGTCGAGAACCTGGTCGTCTTCGCCGCGCTGGTGCTGGTCGCCAACGCGGCCGGGATCAGCAACAACCTCACGATCCTGGCGGCGTCGCTCTACTTCTGGTCGCGCCTCGTGCACGTGGTCGCGTACACGATGGCCTTGCCCTGGGTGCGCACCCTGGGATTTACCGGGGGATTCGTCGCCCAGGCGATCTTCGCCTGGCAAATCCTCGCCCGCTGAGGCGATCCAGCTACACCGCGTAGGCGCACGCCGTCAGCACTTTGGGCGCTGTCCTGCGCCCTTGCGCGCATGGGGACATCGAACCCGGCCGCCGCGATGCCTGTCGCACGGGGGTAGCCGTAATTTCCCAGGAGAGACGCATGAAGATCCTTGCTATCGCCGCTGGAACCCTCCTCGCCGCCGCCGCCACCACGGCGTCCGCGCAGACTTACTACAGTCCCACCTACGATCCCTATGGGGCCCGTAGTGAGTGCCTGAACACGCACACCGGGCGTTTCGAGTCCGTGAGGCCCGGCGAAGTGCAGAGCGACCTCGACTTTTCGAACTGCCGCGTGAACGGCGTGCGGAACTACCGCCGCGCGTACCGCTATGCGTCCGAGGAGTGCTGGAATCCGGGCGCGGGGCATTTCGAGAGCGTGCGTCCTGGCGAGCGCCAGAACGACCTCGACTTCTCCCGTTGCCGCATGATCCGCGATGACCGCATCGCGTACGACCCGCCTTGGCGCTATTGATAGGCCAATCGGGCATTCCACGGCGCCTTCGGGCGCCGTTTTCATTTGCGCAGTGCCATTGATTTGCGCCCACGGGGGAAACGCTGCATCCTGCCAACGTCATGCCGCGGCTCACCGATCTTACCGCCACCGACGCGATCGCCGCGATGCGCGCAGGCGAGATCGCCGCGGAGGATTACGCGCGCGCCCTGCTCGACCAGGCCGAACGCCTCGCGCAGCTCAACGCCTTTCGGACGCTGGAGCGCGAGGCCGTGCTCGAGGCGGCGCGCGCCGCGGATGTCGCACGCGGCTCGGGAGCGAAGCTCGGCGCCCTGCACGGGCTTCCGATTCCCGTGAAGGACAGCGTGAACACCAAGGCCCTGCCCACATCGAACGGCACGCGGATGCTGCGCGATTTCCGGCCGCGCGACGATGCGGGCGTGCTCAAGCCGCTCCTCGCGCAAGGGGCGATCGTGATGGGCAAGACCAACCTCCACGAGCTCTCGCGCGGATGGACGAGCAACAACGGAGCGTTCGGGGCGGTGCGCAATCCCTACGACATGGAGCGCGTCCCGGGGGGCAGCAGCGGCGGGTCCGCGGCGGCCGTCGCCGCACGCATCGCGCCGCTCGCCATCGCCGAGGACACCTGGGGATCGATTCGCGTCCCGGCATCGATGTGCGGGCTGGCGGGCCTGCGTCCGACTTTCGGGCGCTATCCCGGCGCCGGGATCATGCCGCTTACCCTCGGCAAATTCGACACCGCCGGGCCCCTGGCGCGCTCGGTCGCCGACCTCATGCTCTTCGATTCCATCGCCTCGGGGGATGCGCGACCCATCCCGGAGGGTTCGCTGCAAGGCGCGCGGATCGGCATCTGCACCTGGCTCTGGAGCGGCCTCGACTCCGAGGTCGAGCGGGTCGGCCGCGAAGCCTTACGCCGCCTCGAGGACGCCGGCGCGGTCCTGGTGCTCGCCGACCTGCCCGACGAGGCGCGCGAAGGGCTCGGCATCGCCCCGGTGATCATCGGCTACGAGAACGTCGCCAGCATCTCGGCCTTCCTCCTGGAGGAGGGCACGGGCATCGGATTCGGCGAGTTGCTGGCGCAAGCGAGCGCCAACATCCGTGCGCTCTATGAATCGCTGCCGGCCCGCGACGCCTACGAAGCCGCGCTCGAGCGGCGCGAGCGCCTGCAGGCGGCGATCCGGTCGCACTTCGAGGCGCAGGGCGTCGAGGCGATCGCGTTCCCCGCCCTCCTCGCTGCCGCGCCGCCGCTTGGGGACAACCCGACGATCGATGTCGGCGGCGCGAGCGTTCCGATCCGCACGGTCGTTGGCCGCAACACGGCGCTCGGCAATTGTGCTGGCCTCGCGAGCCTGATCCTTCCCGCCGGACTCACCGCGGCGGGGTTGCCCGTAGGCCTTGAGATCGACGCGCCGACCGGGAACGACCGGCGCCTGCTCTCCCTCGGGTACGCGCTCGAACGCGCGCTCGGCCCGATCGCCGCCCCGGCCTGCGCTGCCTGAAGCGCCCACGAACGGGCGATGTCGAGTAGCATCGCGCCTCAAGGGAGGATCGCGTGATGCCGTCCAAGCGCCGCGAGACGCTCGCCGCCCAGGGCATGGGACGGGTGGCCGAGCCGTATCGCGAGATCGTCCAGCCGATCCACGTCGCCACGACCTACGAGCGCGGCGCCGACGGGACCTATCCCGGCGCCCGCGTCTACTCGCGCGCCGACAATCCCACCTACGACGCGCCGGAGGCTCTGCTCGCAAGCCTCGAGGGCGCCGCTGCCGCGCTGCTCTTCGCTTCCGGCCAGGCCGCCTCCGCGGCGTTATTCCAGGCGCTCACGCCAGGAAGCGTGCTGGCGCCGCGCAACATGTACTGGGCGCTGCGCAAATGGCTGCTGGAATTCGCAGTGCCGCGGGGCCTCGCGGTCGAGTTCTACGACAACGCCTCGACCGACGACCTCGCCGCCAAGGCGCGTTCGAGCCGCCCGCGCGCGATCTGGATCGAAACGCCGGCGAATCCCACCTGGGATGTGACCGACATCGCCGCGGCCAGCGCGATCGCCCGCGAAGTCGGTGCGATCGTCGCGGTGGATTCGACCGCCGCCACGCCGCTACTCACGCGTCCGATCGAGCTCGGCGCGAGCCTCGTCATGCACTCGGCGACCAAGTACCTGAACGGTCACTCGGACGTCATCGCGGGGGTGCTCGCCACCGCGCGCGACGACGCGCTGTGGCAATCGATCCGCTACGTCCGCAGCGGCAGCGGCGGCGTGCTCGGCCCCTTCGAAGCGTGGCTGCTCGGCCGCGGCATGCGCACGCTGCACGTGCGGGTCGCCGCGGCGTGCGCGAATGCGATGGCGATCGCGCAGCGCTTCCACGGGCATCCGAAGCTCTCGCACGTCCTCTATCCGGGCCTTGCGACGCACCCGGGACACGCCGTCGCCGCGCGGCAGATGGCGGGCGGGTTCGGCGGCATGATGTCCCTTCGCCTCAAGGCGGGCGAGGACGCGGCGAAGGCGTTCACCGCGAAGCTGCGCGTGTTCAAGCGCGCCACCTCGCTGGGTTCCGTGGAAAGCCTCGCCGAGCACCGCGCGAGCGTCGAGGGCCCGGGAACGCTCTGCCCCGCCGACCTGGTGCGCCTTTCCATCGGCATCGAGCACGTCGACGATCTCATCACCGACATCGAGGAGGCGCTGGCGTGAGCACCACGATCGACCTTCGTTCGGACACCGTGACGCGGCCCTCGCAGGCGATGCGCGAGGCGATCGCCGCCGCGCCGGTGGGCGACGATCAGTATGGCGAGGATCCGACCACCAACAAGCTGCAGGAGCGCGTTGCCGCCCTCCTCGGCAAGCCCGCGGCGCTCTTCCTTCCCAGCGGCACGATGGCAAACCAAGTCGCCCTGCGCGTGCTGACGCAGCCCGGCGACGACGTGATCGTGAGCCCCGAATCGCACGCGGTGTGGCACGAGACCGGCGGCTCGGCGGCGAACGCCGGCGTGCAATTCACGACGGTCGGCGCGCGCGGCGTGTTCAGCGTCGATGAATTCACCGCCGCGGTGAAGCCACGCGGGCACGTGATCTATCCGCCGACCACGCTGGTCGAGATCGAGAACACGCACAACCGCTCGGGCGGGGTCGTCTTTCCGCAGGCCGAGGCGGTGAAGATCTGCGCCGCGGCGCGCGAGCGCAAGATCGCGAGCTACCTCGACGGCGCGCGCCTGTGGAACGTCGCCGCCGCGACCGGGGCGAAACTGGCCGACCTCGCGGCGCCCTTCGACCTCGTCGGCGTTTCGCTCTCGAAGGGACTCGGCGCGCCGGGCGGATCGCTGCTCGCGGGCCCGGCGGATCTCATCGGACGATGCGTGCGGCACCGGCGCATGCTGGGCGGCGCGATGCGCCAGGTCGGGATCCTCTCCGCGGCGGGAATTTACGCGCTCGACCGCAACCTCGATCGCCTGCGCGACGACCACGCCAATGCGCGCGCGATCGCCGAGAGGCTCGCCACGAGCAAACGGGTGACTCTCGACCTTGCCACGGTGCAGACCAATATCGTCGTATTCCATCTCGCTCCGGAAGCGCCGGACGGGCCTACGGTCGTCGCACGCGCCAAGGAGCGCGGCGTGCTGGTGTTCGCCTTCGGGCCGCGCACGGTACGTCTCGTCACGCATCTCGATGTCTCGGCGGCCGAGTGCGCGAGCGCGGCGGGAATCCTGCGATCCATCGTTGACGGAGTGTCCTAGCACCCCAAGAGGAGGCGCCATGACTTCGCTGCGCACCAAGGAGCATCGCAAGCGAGCTGTCCGGGCAGGCCTTGTCTACGTGACCGACGCGTTCGCCGGCATCGGCCGCAAGCGCGCCGGCACCGGCTGGGCGTACTACGCTCCGAACGGTGCGCGCATCCGCGACGCCGACAAACGCCGGCGCCTGGGCAGACTCGCGATCCCGCCGGGATGGACCGACGTCTGGATCTGTCCAGATCCCGACGGCCACATCCAGGCGACCGCCCGGGATGCGAGGGGGCGCAAGCAGTATCGCTACCACGCGTCCTACCGCGAAGCGTGCGACAAGTCGAAGTTCCGGCGCATGCTGGAATTCAGCGAAGGGCTGCCGCGGCTGCGCGAGCGGATGGAGCGCGACCTGCGCGGCGACGACCTCTCGCGCCGCCAGATCCTCGCGACCGTCATCCGGCTCCTCGACCGGACGCTCATCCGCGTGGGCAACGACGAATACGCGCGCGAGAACCGCTCCTTCGGACTGACGACGCTGCGCCGGCGCCACGTCGAGGTGAAGGGCTCGAGCCTGCGCTTCAGCTTCCGCGGAAAGAGCGGCATCGAGCACGATGTCGCGATCACCGACGCCAAGCTCGCCCGCATCATCCAGCGCTGCCAGGACCTGCCGGGGACTGAGATCTTCCAGTACCTCGACGCCTTCGGCAAGCGCCAGTTGATCTCATCGGACGACGTGAACGCGCACCTGCGCGAGATCACCGGGCGCGACATCACCGCGAAGGACTTCCGCACCTGGGGCGGCACCATGCAAGCCGCGGTGGCGCTGCGCACGATGGGGCCGGGCGCGACCAAGAAGGAGATCGAGGCGAACATCATCAAGGCCGTCGACCAGGTCGCGGAGAAGCTCGGCAACACCCGCGCCGTCTGCCGCAAGTACTACGTGCACCCGGCGCTCCTCGAGGCCTACGTCGAGGGCCGCACGGTTCACGAGGAGCCCGCGCCGGCAAAGAAAGATCGCAAGGGGCGTGGGGCCGCGCTGCGCCGCGACGAGCTCGCCGTCCTGCAGTTCCTGCAAGACGAGTTGGGCTGATTACGTCCCCAGCCCCCGGGACATGATGACGGCGATGAGCGGGATCAGCGCCGCGAGATGCACCTCGATCATGATGAGGCGGCGCATGCGCGCGCGCTCCTCTTCGGGCACCTTCCATTGCGCTTCGTGGTCGAGCGCACGGCGCCAGCGGATGAAGGCGAGCGTCGGCGTGACCGAGATGAGGCCGACCGCGAGGAACAGCGCGAGCTTCACGTAGATCGGCCACGAGTTGAGATAGAAGTCGGGACCCTTGGCGCCGAGCACGAGGCGCAGGAACCCCGTCACGAGCACCGCCGCCGCCGCCCCGAAATACGCCAGGTCCACACGGCCGAGCAGCCGGATCGCGGCCGCATCAAGCGCACCGCGTATGAGCACGATCTCGACGCTGAGGAACGCGAACAGGATGAAGATCGCGGTGAAGTGCAGGTAGGCGAGAATCGCGTCGATCCACATGGTCAGCCGTCCTTCAGAGCTTCGAGATGCGCCGCACCGCCTCCTCGAGGCGCGCGACGGGTTGCGTATAGGCGATGCGGATGTGGCGCTCGGGCTCGCAGTGGCCGAAATCCTTGCCTGGAGTCACCGCGACGCCGGCGCGGGTGAGGATCTCGCGCGCGAACGCGAAGCTGTCCGGGTGCAGGGCCGAGGAGTCGACGTAGATGTAGAAAGCACCCTGCGGCACCACCGGCACCATGAAGCCGAGGGATTCGAGCGCGGGGATGAGGAAGCGGCGGCGCTGGTCGAGCTCCTCGCGGCGCTTTTCGACGATGGCGATGGTCTCGGGTGTGAAGCACGCGAGCGCGGCGTGCTGCGCGAGGGCGGACGGCGAGATGAAGAGGTTCTGCGCGAGCTTCTCGACTTCGCGCACGTAGCCGGGAGGGGCGACCAGCCAGCCCAGGCGCCAGCCGGTCATCTGGAAGTACTTGGAGAAGCTGTTGATCACGAAGACGTCCTCGCCCGCTTCGAGCGCCGTGCGGGAGTCGCCCTCGTACACCAGGCCGTGATAGATCTCGTCGACCAGCAGCGTCGCGTGCTTCTCGCGCGCGAGCTCGGCCAGGTCGGCGATTTCCGCGGGTGTCACCATCGTGCCGGTCGGATTGGACGGCGTCGCCACCATCGCGACGCGAGTGGCCGGGGTCCAATGGCGCCTCGCCAGCTCGGCGTTGAGCTGGTAGCGGCTCGAGGGGCCCACGGGCACGAGGCACGGGATGCCGCCGAGAGTGCGCACGAAATGCCGATTGCACGGGTAGCTCGGATCGGTGAGCAGGACTTCGTCGCCCGCGTCGAGCAGCACTCCGAAGGCGAGCAGCAGCGCGGCGCTCGAACCCGCCGTCACGATGATGCGGCTCGCGGGGACGTCGACGCGGTAGCGGCTGCGATAGAACCCCGCGATCGCCTCGCGCAGCTCCCAGAGCCCGAGCGCCGAGGTGTAGTCCATGCGCTTGTCATCGAGCGCTCGCTTTGCCGCGTCGACGATCGGCTGCGGCGTGCGGAAATCCGGCTCGCCGATCTCGAGGTGGATCACGTCCCTGCCCTGCGCCTCGACTTCGCGCGCGAGGGTCTGGATCTCCATCACCTCGAAGGCCTCGATGTAGGCCATGCGGGCCGCGAGGTGCAGGCGCCGGCTGAAGTCGTCCATGGCTGGATTCTACGAGATTGGGCCCCGGCCTACGCCGGGGCGACAGCTAGCGCAGGTGCTCGTCCCAGAACTTGTGCAGGCGCTTGGCGGAAACCGGCACAGGCGTGCGCAGCTCCTGGGCGAAGAGCGAGATGCGCAGCTCCTCGATCATCCAGCGGAATTCCTCGAGGCGCGGCTCGCGACGGCCGGCGACGGTGTCTTCCTTCGCACGTGCCTCGTACTGCTCCCAGAGCGCCACCAGAGGCGCCGCATGCTTCTGGTCGCGCTCGACGTTCGTGCGGTATTTCTCGAGGCGCAGGGCGCAGCCCCTGAGGTAGCGCGGCAGGTGCTCGAGACGCTCCCATGGGGTGCGAACGAGGAAGCCCGGGTAGACCATGCGGTCGCGGATCGCCTTCACTTCGTACGCCAGTTTTCCGAGCGACGCGCTGTGGGCAAGCGCCTGCGCGAGCTGCTGGCCCGCTTCTCCGATCGCCGCGGCGTAGCGCAACGCCCCTTCGGTGACCGCCGGCAAGCGCGCCTTGGCGCGCTTCTTCTGCTCCTCGAAGGCCTTCGGCGTGCGCGGCGCCTCGTCCTCGCCGATGAAGGCACGGTCGACGATCGCCTCCAGCAGGTCGGAGCGCAGCCGCTCCGCGGTGATCGTGGCGCTGAACCTGAGCGCGAGCGCATTGAATCCGGGGAACGCGCGGTCGAGGTTCTTCACCTGCTCGCGCAGCTCCAGGACCATGAGGCGCTTCACGCCGGCGCGGTGCGCTTCGTCGGCCCTTTCGCGGGTGTCGAAGAGGCGAATGGCGACGGTCTGCCCGTCGGGAGACGGCGTGAGCGCGGGAAAGCCCGTAAGGGTCTCGTTTCCACGGCGGAAGGTGACTTGCTCCGGAAGGTCGCCGAAGTCCCACTTCGTGATGCCCTCGCGCTCCATGCCGGGCTTCGCCTTCGCGAGCGTGAGGCTTGCCGCCTCGCCCAGGCGCTTGCGCAGGCCGGCGAGATCGCGCCCCATCGCGAGCTCGCGTTTCGCCTCGTCGACGATGCGCACGTTCATCAACAGGTGCGCCGGAGGCTCGTCCTTCGACCAGACGTCGTCGTCAAGGCGCTCGCCGGCGACTCGCGAGGCGTAGGCGCGCACGGCATCCTTCACCGTGAGATTGGGCCCCGGGCCATTGTCGCGCTGCGACGCCCGGGGTGACAGGTCACGCGGCGCCCGGGACGACACTAGCTCGAGAAACCTGGTCACGTGCTCGGGCGCCGGCAGGAGCTGGGAGCGGATGCGCTTGGGCAACGCCTTCATCGTCCAGGCGACCTTGTCGCGCACCATGCCCGGAACGAGCCAGTCGATCGCCGCCTCGTCGACCTGGTTGAGGAGCGCCAGCGGCACATTGATGGTGACCCCGTCGAGCGGATGGGAGGGCTCGAAGCGGTAGGCGAGCGGAAAGACCGCGTCCCCGATCTTGAGCTCGCGCGGGAACAGCTCCTCGGTGATCGACTCGGCGCCGTGGCGCATCAGGTCGGCCTTCGAGAGGAAGAGCAGCTTCGGCTCCTTCGCGCTCAGTCCCCGATACCAGGCGTCGAACGAGCGCGCGTCGCGGATCTCGGCCGGCAGGCGCGCGGCGTAGAAGGCGCCCAGCGCGCGATCGTCGATGAGCACGTCCGGGCGCCGCGCGCGGTGCTCGAGCTCCTCGATCTCGCGGATGAGCTTGCGGTTGTGGGCCCAGAAGGGATGCGGCGACTCGAACTCGCCCGCGACGAGCGCGCCTTCGATGAAGATCTCGCGCGCCTTTGCCGGGTCGATGCGCCCGTAGCTCACCTTGCGGCGCGCGACCAGCACCAGGCCGTGCAGGGTCACGCTCTCGTAGGCGATCACCTCGCCGCGCGCCTTGTCCCAGTGCGGCTCGACGTGGGCGCGATCGACAAGGTGCGCGGCCGCATGCTCGATCCATTCCGGCTCGATGCGGGCGACGTTGCGCGCGAAGACCCGCGTGGTCTCCTGCAGCTCGCCCGCCATCACCCAGCGCGGCCGGTTTTTCTTCAATCCCGAGCCCGGCCAGATGTGGAACTGCAAGGCGCGCGGTCCGACGTAATGGTCGCCATCCTGCGCCTTCATGCCGACGTTGCCGACCAGGCCCGTGAGCAGCGCGCGGTGCACCTGCTCGTAGGTCGCCGCGGAGGCGTTGTCGCGGATCTTGAGCTCGGAGGCCATCTCCCGCAGCTGGCCGGCGAGGTCGCGCCACTCGCGCATGCGCACGTACGAGAGGAAATGCTCGCGGCACGTCTCGTAGAGCTTGCGATTCGACTTCTTGTGCGCGAACTCCTCGTCGAAGAACTTCCAGAGGTTGAGCAGCTGGTTGAAGTCCGAGGCGTCGTCGCGGAACTCCTCGTGCGCGCGATCGGAGGCTTCGCGCAGGGCCTGCGGGCGGTCGCGCGGATCCTGGATCGAGAGCGCGGCGGCCAGGATCACCATCTCGGAGAGGCAATGGAACTCGCGCGAGGCGAGGAGGAGGCGCCCGATGCGCGGATCAACGGGGAGGCGCCCGAGCTCGCGACCGAGGGGCGTAAGGCGCCGTTGGTCGTCTATCGCCCCTAGCTCGAAGAGCTGGCGGTAGCCGTCTTCGACCTGGCGCGGCGTCGGCGGCTCGAGGAAAGGGAACTCCGCGATCGGCCCGAGCTCGAGCGCGGCCATGCGCAGGATCACGGAGGCAAGCGATGTGCGCAGGATCTCCGGCGTGGTGTACTCGGGCCGCTGTGTGAAGTCCTCCTCGGCGTAGAGCCGGATCGCGATGCCGCTCGCTACCCGCCCGCAGCGCCCGGCACGCTGGCGTGCCGCCGCCTGCGACACCGGCTCGATGCGCAGCTGGTCGATTTTCTGCCGCGCCGAGTAGCGGCGCACGCGGGCGAGTCCCGTGTCGATCACGAAGTGGATTCCCGGCACGGTGAGCGAGGTTTCCGCCACGTTGGTGGCGAGCACGATGCGCCGGCGCGACGAGCGCTCGAACACGCGGTCCTGCTCCTCGGCGGAAAGGCGCGAGAAGAGCGGCAGGATCTCCGTGTTTTGCGGATGGTGCTTGCGCAGAGACTCGGCGGCCTCGCGGATCTCGCGCTCGCCCGGAAGGAAGACCAGCACGTCGCCCTCACGGCTGCCGCGCGCGAGCTCGTCCACCGCTTTGGCGATCGCTTCGGGCATGTCGACCGGCTCATCGTCCTCGGCCACTTTTCCCGCGAGTCCTTCTGACGGATCTTCCCGTTCAAAGAATTCCGGCCGGTAACGCACCTCGACCGGATAGGTGCGGCCCGAAACCTCGATCACCGGCGCGCCGCCGAAGAAGCGCGAGAAGCGCTCGGTGTCGATGGTGGCCGAGGTCACGATGACCTTGAGCTCGGGACGCGCATCGAGCAGGCGCTTGAGGTAGCCCAGCAGGAAGTCGACGTTGAGGCTGCGCTCGTGCGCCTCGTCGACGATGATCGTGTCGTAGGCGCGTAACTCCCGGTCGGAGTGCGTCTCGGCGAGCAGCACGCCGTCGGTCATCACCTTGAGGACGGTGTCCGGGCGGGTCTCGTCCTGGAAGCGGATCTTGTGGCCGACGAATCCGCGGGGCGCCTCGGGAAGCTCGTGCGCGAGGCGATGCGCGAGGCTGCGCGCGGCGATGCGTCGCGGCTGCGTGCAACCGATGAATCCCGCGGCGCCACGCTCGAGCTCGAGGCAGATCTTGGGAAGCTGCGTGGTCTTGCCCGACCCCGTCTCGCCGCAGACGATCGTCACCGGATGCGCGCGGATGAGGCGCGCGATCTCGTCGCGGTGCTGGGCGATCGGCAGGTCCTGTGGGTAGGTCGGCCGCGGCAGTCGCGCCAGGCGCGTCGCACGCCTGGCGCGCGAGCGCTCGACCAGGTCCGCGAGCAACGCCTTCTCCCGATCCGCGCCGCGCCCCTGCTTCGCGCGGCTCGCCACCGCGGTCGCCAGCGCAGCGATCTTCGGATGGTCGGCAGCGATCGTGCCGGCGAGGAGGTCGGTGAGTGGATTCATCGCCGCGCCATTCTAGCGGCGATCGGGGCGCAAACCGCTCAGGCGACGGCTACCGAGATTCCCGTGAGGACGACGGCGAAGCCGGGGCGGCCCCCTTCGGAGGCGGGCAACGGCGTGAAGCTCGCGGTGCACGGCACGTGCAGTCCCTCGCGGCCGAGCGCCTCGGCGCCCAGGATCTCCGCCTCGCGCGTGCTGGTGAGCGACTTGAGCTCGGTTCCCGGGATGGCGAGAAGCGTGGCGAGCGAGCGGCCCGCGAGCTCCTCGTGGCGCAGCCCGAAGAGGCGCTCGGCGGCGGGATTGCCCATGATGATGGTCCCCGCGGCGTCGCACTCGAGCTGCGGCAGCGGCGAGCGCTCGAAGAGGGCCTCGAGGCGCTCGGCGCGATCGCGGGCGCTCTCCGCGGTCGCGCCGCGCACGGCGACGCGATGCGCGAGCTCCTGGTTCTCGCGCTGCAACTTCTCGTTGAGCATCGCGGTGAGCGTGAGCAGGTCGTCGCGCTCGATCTGCAGCCGGAACGCCTGCTCGAGCTGGCGGTGGAGCTTGCCGGCGTAGAACACGATCGCGAAGCAGAAGAAGAGCGCCATGGCGCCCGCGAAGGGGTGCGCGCCGCTCTGGAAGAAGAAGATGTAGAGGGTGCTCGGAATCGTGGCCGGGATGGAGAGCGCCTCGTGCGCGCCGCGCAACGCCGCATATGCGGTCACCGAACCCGCGACGAAACAGATGATCACCATGAGCGTGAAGAGCTGCAGGTAGCCCGCGCTCTCCGGAAAGAGCAGCGTGCCGAGGACGCCCCACTGCACGCCCGCAAGCAGGTTGGCCGCGATCACCAGGCGGCCCCATGCGACCGGATCGGACTCGGGATTGCGCCGCCGGTAGGAGACGATGCAGATGGTGCGAAAGAAGGTGACGGCGGTCGCCCACAGGAACCACACGGCGCCGCGGCCGATGTCGTTGCTCTCGATCAGGACACCCAGGACGAGGATCGCGCCGAAGAACGAGAACGCGGTCGCCGCCGGGGCGAAGCGGTAGATTTCCTCCACCTGGAGCGCCCGCAAGCGCGGCTCCGGCCATGGGACGGCGGCCTGCGGAAGTGCGCGTCTTTCCTGTTGTTGTTGTGTCATGGAGCCGAAATGGGCGCGGATTGCGCCGATTCAAAGAAACAGTGCTCCATTTTCCGCAAGGCGGCTAGTGAACTGCCGCACAGATTGCGGTTACAACCGCAACACGCTGGGGAAGCTAGGGCTCGAGCTGGCGGTAGACGGAGGAGGCAACCCGCGCGAGCGCGGGCTTGTCGATCTCTCCCGAGAGCGCGTAGCCGCAGTCGCGGTCGACCCAGTAGAAGACCGACACCGGCCCTTCCTGCGCGAAGCGGAAGGCCGTCACGTCATCGCCGCGGTGCGGTTTGGTGACGTAGAGGGTGAGGCGCTTGCCACTGGCATCCTGGTACATGAACTGGGCGACGGGGCCATCGGTTCCCGGCAGCAGCCTGCCGCCGAGCAGCTCGAAGCCCTCGGTCGAGAGGACCGGGATCTTGAGCGGCATCGCGAGGCGCTTGGAGAGCCACTTCACGAGGTGGTCCTGCTCCTTCGCGTCGACCTCCACGGGGTGGCGCACCTCGGGCGAGTAGACCAGGTGCGCGCGCGCGGCCCGCACCGGCAGCGGCGCGGCGAACGTCGACGGGTTCGGGGCCGGGCCGCGCAGCAGCGGCATCGCGAGGCCGATGGCGATGCCGATCGCGACAAGCATCGCGGCGCGCGCGTAGTCGAGCCATGCGGGGCGGCGCATGTACATGCGCGCCGGGATCGGCTCGGTGAGCACCGGGTCGAAATGCCGGTGAAGAAGCGCGTTCTGCGCGGCGTATTCCACGCGGTCTTCTTCCTCGTTCATTGCACCACCCGCAATCCGCTGCGACTCACCTCGCCGCTCATCAGGCGGCGCAGGCGCTCGCGGCCGCGGGAAAGCCGCGACATCACGGTGCCGATGGGGATGCCCAGCGCGCGGCTCACGTCCGCGTAGGTCATGTCCTCGAGCGCGATCAGCAGCACCACCTCGCGCTGCTCGGGCGCGAGCGCCAGCAACGAGCGCTCCATGTCGATCACGTCCACCGAGGTCACCGTGGGGATCGGCGCGGCGAGCATGTTCTCGTCGATCTCGACCTCGGGGGCGATCTTGCGCGCCTTGAGCTGGTTCACGAAAACGTTGTGCATGATCGAGAAGAGCCACGCGCGCAGGTCGCCCGGACGCCACAGGTGGAATTTGCGCACTGCCCGCTCGAGCGTGTCCTGCACCAGGTCGTCCGCGCCGTCGCGATCGCCCACGAGCGCGCGCGCGTAGCGGCGCAGATTCGGGATGTAGGGGACGATGAGGTTGTAGTCCATGGGCGCGAACCGGTGAATCGCCGCAATCAGGGCTTGGCGACGTGCCAGACGTTGTTGAAGTTGTCGCCCGTGCGGTCGCCGCGTTTCTGGTCCTTCGCCCAAGCGTAGAGCGGACGCCCATTGTAGGCCCACTGCTTGGTGCCGTCGTCGCGCGTCACGATCGTGTACTTGCCGAAGGCCGTCGAATCGCTGCCCGCGAGCTGCGGCGGCCAGTTGGTCGCGCACTGCCCGTTGCAAGTGCTCTTGCCGCTGCCGGCCACGTCCTTGTCGAAGACGTAGAGCGTCATTCCCGCGCCGTTGGTCAGGACTTCCTCCTGCGGGACGGCGGCTGCCGGCGTCGGGGCCGGCGCCTTGGATTCCATTTGTGCGCACGATGCGGCGATCAATCCGAAGACTATTGCGGGAAGGATTATGGTTTTCATTGTCTGGAGCCCTCTCATATCAGGACCCGCTAATACAGGGTCAACACCGGAGCCAACGGCCTATTCCTGCCGGCCGTCACGAAATCCTACGCATTCCGAGGGGCGTCGAAAAGGTCGCGGCGAGGCTGGCCCCCGCATGCTCGAAGGCGACCAGCTCGCAACCCGAGGCCGGGAGGTCGCCGGCGGGATGGCGACTGCCGTCCCACTGGATGAGCGTGGCCTGCGCGCCCGCGCCGGGGCGGGCGCCGTCGCGCGGCACGCCGATGCGCCAGCGATAGGGGCCGCGCGCGGCCGAAAGGATCTCGATTCCGCCCGGATCCGCGTGGAGCGCCGCTTCGATGTCCTCGGTGCGCTCGACCCAGTGAATCAGGGCCGGGCCCGAGTCAAGGCGCTCGCGCATCGCCGGCGAATCGAGGTCGAACCAGCGCGCTCGCCGCGGCGCGGGCGCCTGCGGATCGATCGCGATCACCTCGAGGTAGCGCTGCGGCCCGAGCGAAAGCAGCCGGTTGTGCGTGCCCATGAGCGGATGCTTGCCACCGGCCACCGTCGGCGCGCCGAGGCGCTCCTCGACCCAGCGCGCTCCCTCTTCCACCGTGCGCGCCGCCACCACCAGATGGTCGAGCCGGTCAATGGGCTCTGACCCCATCTGTTCAGTCGAGCGTGATGCCTTCGTCGGCCATCACCTTCTTCACGGCCGGGCGCGCTAGGACGCGATCCATGACGGCGGAGTAGTTGGCGAGCGAGCGCACCGGCATCTTCTGGCGGTTGCCCCAGCGATAGAAGACCAGGAGGTAGCCGTCGACGACGGTGTAATGGTCGCCGACCGCCCACTTGCGATGCGCGAGCAGGCGGTCGATCTCGCGCAGGTACTCCTCGTAGCTCGCGCGCGCCTTGGCCTTGATCGCTTCCTGCGATGCCGGATCGTCGGCGTAGCGCGCCGGGCGCACGAGGTGGCCGTAGGTCGTGTGCACGGTGTTGGACAACCACGCCATCGTCGAAACCGCGAGTCCCTGGTGCCAGGTGTCCTTAGGCCAGAGCCCTTTCTGCGGATAGCCGCCAGCGAGGTAGGTCATGATGCCGACGTTCTCGGTGAGCACGTGGCCATCGACGATTACGGTGGGCACGCGCCCGCGCGGGTTGAGCTTGAGATACTCGGGTTTGCGCTGGTCGCCTGCCGCGAGGTCGAGGCGCTGCGTCTCGTAGGGCAAGCCGGCCTCCTCGAGCGCGATGTGCGATGCGAGGGAACAGGCGCCGGGTGCGTAGTAGAGCTTGATGGCCATGGTCTTCTCCGTTCTAGAGCCGTGTGATGAGCGACGAGGTGTCCCAGCGGCTGCCGCCCGCCTTCTGCACCTCGGCGTAGTAACCGTCGATGACCTGGGTGACAGGCAGCTTCGCGCCATTGCGCTTCGCCTCCTCGAGGCAAATGCCCAGATCCTTGCGCATCCAGTCGACGGCGAAGCCGAAGTTGAACTTGCGCTCGTGCATGGTCTTGCCGCGGTTCTCCATCTGCCACGATTGCGCCGCGCCCTTGGAGATCACGTCGAGCACGAGGAGCGCGTCGAGGCCGGCCATCTCGGCGAAGGCGATCCCCTCCGAGAGCCCCTGCACCAGGCCCGCGATGCAGATCTGGTTCACCATCTTGGTGAGCTGGCCGGCGCCCGCGGGGCCGAGCAGCGTCACGGCGCGTGCGTAGGAATCCATCACCGGCTTGGCGCGCTCGAAGGGCGCCGGGTCGCCGCCGCACATCACGGTGAGCTTGCCGTTCTCCGCGCCCGCCTGCCCGCCGGAGACCGGCGCGTCGATGAAATCGACGCCCTTCTCCTTCGCGGCCGCGAAGACCTTGCGCGCCACGCCCGCCGAGGCGGTGGTGTGGTCGATGAGGATCGCGCCCTTCTTCATGGCGCCGAGCGCGCCGTCCTTGCCCAGGGCGACGTCGAGCACGTCGTTGTCGTTGCCGACCATGAGCATCACGAAATCGGCATCCGTCGCCGCCGCCGTGGGCGTGGGCGCACTCTTGCCGCCGTGCTTCTCGGCCCATGCCTGCGCCTTGGCGCCCGTGCGGTTGTAGACGGTGACGTCGTAGCCCTTCGCCTTGAGGTGGCCGGCCATGGGAAATCCCATGACGCCGAGGCCGAGAAACGAGACTTTCGCGGACATCTTCTCTCCCGCTAGTTGACTGGATTCGGGGGTGCGCGGCCTTCGAGGACCGCGGCCATATTATCCGCCGCCGTGCGGCACATCGTGAGGCGCGTGGCGCGCGAGGCGCTGCCGATGTGCGGCGTGAGCACCACGTTGGCGAGACCGGCGTATTCGGAGTTGAGCTTCGGCTCGCCCTCGAAGACGTCGAGCCCGGCGCCGGCGATGCGCTTCTCCTTGAGCGCGGCGACGAGCGCCGCGTCGTCGACCACTCCGCCGCGCGCGCTGTTCACGAGGATCGCCGTGGGCTTCATCATCGCGATCTCGCGCGCGCCGATGAGGTGGTGGGTCGCAGGAGAATAGGGCGCCATCACGACCACGAAGTCGGCCTCGGCAAGCAACCGATCGCGCTCGACCCACGACGCATTGAGCCGCCGCTCCGCCTCCTCCGGCAGGCGCGAGCGGTTGTGGTAGATCACGCGCATGTCGAAGCCGGAGGCGCGGCGCGCGATCGCCTGGCCGATTCGCCCCATGCCGATGATGCCGAGCGAAGCGTGGTGCACGTCCTGGCCGAGGAAGTACTGCACGCCAAAGGCGATCCTCCAGTCGCCGCGGCGAACGTACGCGTCGCCCTCGGCGATGCGCCGCGCGGCCGCCATCAGCAGCGACCAGGTGAGATCCGCGGTGGTGTTGTCGAGCACGCCGGGCGTGTTCGTGACCTTGATGCCGCGCTTCGTACAGGCGGGAACGTCGATGTTGTTGTAGCCCACCGCGATGTTCGCGATCACCTTGAGGTCGGGGCACTGCGCGAGAACGGGCTCGTCGAACTTGTCCATCACCGTGGCCATCGCACCGGATTTTCCCTGCAGCCGCCTGACCAGCTCATCCGGCGGCCAGGGACGATCGTCCTCGTTGTGCTCGACGCCGTACTTTCGCCCGAGATACTCGATGATTTCGGGAAATACGCCTCGGGTGATCAATACGTGGTGATTGATGCCGTCCGCCCTCACCTCAATTGCGGCTGTAGATGTAATCCGGCAGCCACATTGCGATCTGCGGGAATATGTACACCAGCGTCATCGATACGAACACCATCAAGAGGAACGGGAACGCGCCGGCGAAGATCTGGTTCAAGGTGACGCTCGGAGGCGCCACGCCCTTCAAGTAGTAGCACGACATCGCCATCGGCGGCGTGAGGAAAGAGGTCTGGATATTCAGCGCGACCATGACTCCAAAGAAGACAGGGTCGATGTTGTAGTGCTTGAGCAGCGGCAGGAATATGGGAACGAAGATGATGATGATCTCGGTCCACTCCAGGGGCCAGCCCAGCAGGAAGATGATGAACTGCGTCATCAGCATGAAGGTGACCGGCGTCATGTTGAGGCCGAGGATGAAATTCTCCACGACGGACTGCCCGCCCAGGTATGAAAACACCGACGAGAATGTCCACGACCCCACGAACAGCCAGCACACCATCGCCGCCGTGCGCGCGGTGAGGAATACCGCCTCCTTCATGCGCTGCCAGTTGAACTGCCGGTAGCCGATGGCGAGGATGATCGATCCGGCGGCGCCGAGCGATGCGGCTTCGTTGGGCGTGGCGAGCCCGAAGAGGATCGCGCCCAGGACCCCGAGAATCAGGAAAGCCAGCGGGAAAAACGAGGTCACCAGCAACCACACCACCTTGCCGAACGGCACGTCGGTTTGTTCCTTGGGCAGCTTGGGCGCGAGGGAGGGATTCACGATGGCGCGCCCCATCACGTACAGGATGTACAAGCCGGCGAGAAGAAACCCCGGGAGAAACGCCCCGGCATAAAGCCTCACCACGGAGACGCTCGCCATGGCGCCGTAGAGGATCAGCATGATGCTCGGGGGAATGAGGATCCCCAGGCATCCGCCGGCCGCCACCACGCCCGCGGACAGTTTCGTGTCGTAGCCGGCCTTGAGCATCGCCGGCAGGGCGAGCAGGCCCATCAACGTCACGACGGCCCCAACGATTCCGGTCGCCGTTGCGAACAGCGCGCACGTGGCCAGGGTGGCCACCGCAAGCGAGGCGGGAACATGCTTGAGCGCGACCTGCAGGCTGTGGAACAGCCGGTCGAGAAGATTCGAGCGCTCCACCATGTAACCCATGAAGAGGAAGAGCGGAACGGCGATCAGGACGTCGTTCGACATCACGCCGAAGGCGCGCTGCACCAGCAACGGGAAGATGTTGTCGCCCATGGCGTAGTAGCCGAAGCCGACGCCGAGCGCGATGAGGGTGAAGGCGATGGGAAAGCCCAGGAAGATGAGGAGGATGAACCCCACCATCATCAGCACGCCGACTTGGGGGTCCGTCATTTCATTGCTCCCTGGTGATGCGGCTTGCCTTCGACGTCCTCGAGGATCTGCTCGCGGGTCATCCCCGCGGCCGCATCCTCGAGAATCTTCTTCTCGAGCTCTTCGACGTCACGCAGGCGTTGCGGCACCTTGCCCGTGCGCAGCGCCGTGTAGTTACGGATGACCTCAACGATCCCCTGCAGGATGAGGAAAATCGCCGCGAGCGGAATGACGGCCTTGAACGGCCAGATCGGCGGTCCTGTCGGGCTCGACGAGCTGTGCTCGTTGACCATGTACGACATGTGGAAGAAGTCGTAGCCCGAGTAGAGCAGCGCGAGCATCCCGGGAAAGAAGAACAGGAAATAGAGAACCAGCTCGATTCCCGCCTGGACCTTCACGGGCAGCATGCGCGAGACGAAGTCGCCGCGCACGTGGGCGTTTTGCGACACGGCGTATGCCCCGGACATCATGAACAGCGTGCCGTAGAGGATGTACTCGGTATCGTAGGCCCAGCCCGTGGGGGAGTTGAAGACATAGCGCGCGGTCACGTCGTACACGGTGACGAACGTGAGCAGCAGGATGCACCAGGAAAAGGTCTTGCCGACCCAGGTGCTCAGCTTGTCGATCTGCAACAGGTACTGCTGCATGTCAGTGCGCCTTCATCCCGGATTCCCGGATCAACAAAAAGCCTTCGCTCGAGGGACTATCCCCGCAAGCGAAGGCCCGGTTTGCGAATGGCGATCTACTTCTTGCCGAAGAAGTGCGCGTAGGCCATGTCGTTCGGCGCGTCCCACTTCGCCCTGAACTCGCCGATGCGATGCGCCCACGCCTTCTGCGAATCGATGACCTTCTTGAAGAAGGGATCGGCCGACAGGTTCGCGATCACCCTGTCCCACGCGTCGAGCTGGGCCTGGAGGATCGCCTTGGGCGTGATGATGTCCTTCACGCCAGCCTTGCGCAGCTCGTCCAGGTCGTCGGGATAGCGCTTCTCCCATTTCCACGACATGTCGGAGGAGCAGGCCTCGACCGCCACCTTCAGGATCGCCTGCAGGTCCTTGGGCAGCGATTCGTATTTCTTCTTGTTGAAGATGATCTCGAAGCACTCCATGCGCTGGTGGAAGCTCTGCAGCATGTAGGTCTTGGCGACGTCGGCGAATCCGAGCGCCCGGTCCGAGGAGGGATTGTTGAATTCCGCCGCGTCGAGCACGCCGCGATCCATGGCGGGCACGATGTCGGCGCCCCCCATGATCGTCACCTGCACGCCCATGTCCTTCATCAGGTCCGCCGCCAATCCCACCGTGCGGTACTTGAGCTTCTGGATTTCCGCGACCGTGCTCACGGGCTTCTTGAACCAGCCGAGTGGCTGCGTGGGCATCGGGCCCGTGAGCCAGCCGACGAGATTCAGCTTGAGGATACCGTTGGTCAATTCCTCGTAGAGCGCTTCGCCGCCGCCATAGTAGAACCAGGCGAGCAGATCGTTCGGTTCCCAGCCGAACGCGGGCGCCGTTCCGAAGAGCGAGTACGCCTTGTTCTTGCCGTACCAGTACGCGCACACGCCGTGGCCACCGTCGAGCGCTCCGGAATTCACCGCGTCCTGCATCTGCAGCGCGCCGACCACAGCACCCGCGGGAAGCAGGTCGAGCTTCAGCCGGCCGCCCGCCATGTCGTTCACGCGCTTCACGTAGTCCTGCGCGTACTCGTGGAAGATGTCCTTGGCGGGCCACGTGCTCTGGAAGCGCAGGGTGATCGGGGCCTGTGCCCTCGAGATCATCGGGAATGCGAGTCCGGCCGCGCCCGCGGCACCTGCGGCGCCGGCGATGAACTTGCGTCTGGTGGGATTCGGCGCCGCGGAGGCGACGCTGGTCTTCTTGTCGGTCATGAAGTTCTCCTCGTTGGGTCGTTGGCGCGCCTGAAAAGCGCTTCTTGAAGGCGGGCAGCCTACCCCGCCGAATCGACGGCCAATCCTAGTCTCGGGTAGGGGCAAAGGCAATAGACGAGAGTCAAAGGTGCGGTGCAACATCGGCCGCGATTGCTTCATTCCGGTATCAGCTGCGGATACCGGGGCGGCG
>WNFM01209318.1_pt1 | contig 47543 bp, 49 predicted proteins | sample 5400271 | NCBI WGS metagenome assembly WNFM01 (sample SAMN13153352, study PRJNA577476) | soil metagenome | isolation source: 60 cm saprolite on Douglas fir-dominated hillslope | place: USA:California | collected 2013-09-17
GCAGGAGCTCTCTCTCCACTTCATCTTGCCTGGCCTTGTTTGCCGCCGACTGAGCCTCCGCCAGTTTCTCGGCGGTCTGCGCATTCGTCACCGCGACCTTCGCTCGTTCCAGCGCTGCCTTTTCCACTTGGGCAGTAGCCCTCGCCACGCTCAGAGCGGCCCTCGCTTCGTTGACGCGGGCGGCAAAGATCTCCGGATCGATTTGCGCAATCGGCTGCCCAGCCGTTATGGTATCGTTGAAATTAACGAACACCTCCGCAATTCGCCCTGACAGTTGCGAGCTGACATCAACGCTTACGACTGCCTCGACGGTGCCGCTGGCCTTCACCAAAGTCGAGATGCTGCCGCGTTCGACCGGGGCGGTGAGGAAGGCCTCGGGAGAGCTTCCTTGGCTGTATGTGTAGCCAAGGCCCGCAGCCAGCGTGCTCAGCAGAATGGCCGTCGCGGCGAAGCGCATGGGGTTGTCACCCCCTCTCGTACCCCTGCGCGGAGCATTAAGCACGCTCTGTAGCGTGGCGTCACGCTTGGAGAGCGTAACCGAGCCCCGCGCTCTCCAAGGCTACGGCATTTGCGCGCAAGCGACGTCGTATTGAGAAACGGCGGCCGTGGAATTTGCGTTCGCTGCCGATGCCGTGCCCGGATTTCCCGCATAGACCTTGCCTGCCTGCCCACCTGGGTTGAACGGCGACCCTGGCGCTGCAATAGCAGCCCCCGGAGTGTTAATACCTGCACCACCAGTGGTACAGCTAAAACCGTGATTAGAGCCGTGCTGTCCTGTCGTGGGATTTGGGATTTACGGCAGGTTTGGTGGGCGGACCGGCGCCCAACACTACGCCCGCTGACGGAAGCAGCAGGCAGGCGCCGATTGTGAGAGAGGCTAACAATTGTTTCATCTCTGCACTCCCTTTCAAGACTATGTTGCGCATTGGAGACAGTTGTTTGGAGACATTACGCAGAGCGTATTGGCTAACGCTCTAACGTGCGCATTGCCCATCGCCGTTCAGGCGGTAGGGCCCGATCGCTGCCAACAAAACACCGGAAGGGCGCAAATTATCCCGAACTATCCCGATTTTTTTGAGTCACCCTGCGTCGTGCCCGCGCTTTTTTCAGACTGCGCGGGCCCAAATTCTGCTAGAGGTATCACAGTAAAGCGTTGCGCTCTTGGTAAATCCGCTGCGAGAGCACGCGCACGGGGAGAAAGAATCCGAGCCGGCACGATACCCAGTGCTGGCCGTCGGACGAGATGCCGCCGCCCGGCACGATCACGTGGACATGCGGGTGGTGGGTCATGGCCGAGCCCCAGGTGTGCAGCACGGAGGTGATGCCAATCCGGGCACCCAAATGCTTCTGATCACCGGCCGCTGAAATGCGGTCCAAATTCCGCTTAAAGCGCCCGATCGCGGTGGGGTGGCCTAACAGCCAAGCAAGTTCATGAAGCTCGCGCCACCGGGCCGGCGGCAACGCGAGCCAACCCGGAGTAACAGGGCCGGCGTTGTTTCCCTACAAGGCCGCGTATTCAATCCGTCCCATAGGACCGACGATGGCGCGTAACGATACCTTTCGATAACGTGGCGAGCAATCTTGTGGTCCAAACGCGTTGCCCATGGCGCGTCAATAACGGCACCAAGCAATTTGTATTGTTTGAGCAGAACGGACTCGGTAGCCGTCGAAAGGACGGCTGGTGATAGCTTCATCTGGTCTGCGCCCAATCAATTGCGGTGCAGATTTGACAGAAGGTTTTCAAGCCATGCGGCAAAATCCCGTGGATGCTTGCGAAAGCCGACGTCGCGGTTCGTCTCGGATATAGCCGCGAGGCAGGCGGGATCAGAAGCGAGCGGTCCGAGTTGTGCCCAAACGTTGTCGGGAATAACAATTTCCGATTCCAACTCAAGTAACCGTCGTGCTGCATCGGCATTTCTGGCGTCGTGAGTGAAACGTTTCGCCTTTGCTTCGCGCCACCCGGATGACATTCGAAATTGGTCTGACAGAGTCACTATAAAATGAGATTTGTGTTCAACATAAATACTTTCATTTCAATGTTTTGTTGTAGTGAATCCCGCCGCGCAATTGCGCCGGGTCGAATTGCAACGCGAAAAGTCCCGGTGTTGGGGTCGGGGTCGGGTAGTTCTCAAAAAAGTGAGGATACGTCCCATTGCAAAAAGGGATGACCCACTAATTTACATGTAAGGGCCATTATTTCACCACTCCTTCTGCGTTTTCTGCGTTTAATAATGGCGCTTCAATTAAATCCATGGTCGGAGAGCGGTATGAAGCAAGGCAACCTTAAGGCGTTATCTATTGACGAACTGTGGATGCTCCACGAAGCAATCGGCGCGACGCTTGCCGAGAAGATAGCTACCGAGAAAAAAGTGCTTGAAGAGCGGTGCTTGAAGAGCGCCTGAGGCTCCTCTCGAAGACTCACGTCGAGCAAACGGTCAGCGCGTCTGGGCATCGCCGACCGTACCCACCTGTTTTGCCGAAATTCAGGAATCCGGACGAACCGTCGGAAACATGGGCCGGTCGCGGTAAGCAGCCACGCTGGTTAAGAAAGCAGCTCAGGTCTGGCAGACGGATGGACGATTTCCGAATCGAATCCGTTGCGGCATAAACGCGAGCATCCAAAACGAAAGCCGCCCGGAGGCGGCTTCGAGAGATTTTTAAATCTCAGACCAAATCTTGGGCCTTGAATAAACCTCGCCCGGCATGCCGGGGCGCCCTTCTTCCATTTCGCCTTTTTGCCTCCGCCTTCCGCACCAATTTGCGAAGCTCGCGTAGTTCGATTATTTGTTCGGCGAGGGACTTAGTGTTCAAATATCGTTTGGCAGTGTCGCACCTCTGTTCCATCGAGCCCTCCAAGGTACCCTGCTCCGGAAAGGGAAGCTAAGGGCACGTTTCGCCGGACGTAAACTATAAAGCGCGGTTCCGAAGTAGAAACAAAAGTTTTGTTGCCACGCGGCTACAGAAGCCCGGGCCCGCCGTGCCGCCCAGGGCACTGGCCGAAATAGCCACTCGTGATTTCAAAACAGGCCACTTTCACGCAGAAGTTAATGGCGACCAGCGGATCACCAACCCACATCAGAATCGTGCCGGGCCGCCCCCGGCATAAGTCCCCAAGACGGCCTCAAGACGGCCTCAGCTTGCCCCCCGAGCTGGGGCCGTTACTTTGGGGAGCGGCCGCCAATGCTCTATGGTTCCACGAGGATGCCGCACGAGGCGCAAAAAAAGTCGAAGCCATTCTTTAGCTGGATAACCTTGAAGCCTCCCGGAGCGCTCTCCACCCGTGTAATCAACCAATCTTCGTCTGCTGCCGAAAGCTGGGCTTCGCCGGTCTTTCGACAAATAGGACATCGCAGAATTTCAACCCAACGGTCGCGGTCCATCCCATAATATGCGCCCCAGACCATCCGGGTTCCTCAAGGAACACCCATGATGCCATAACGGTTGCGAGCGCCCCTGATCGCTGTTTTCGTTTGGCCGCTGATTTCGTCGCGCAGGGGGTAGGTGTTCCTCGCTGCGGAACAATATGCCGCCGCGTGCGATGCGGGTTGGGTAGATTCAAAAAATGGGGGACCGGCTGGCCGGTGGCTTCACTTATATACGTTGCGAGTCCGCAAAAAGGGACACCGGCAAATGAAAGAGGCATGGCGACCAAAGCGAGTACCCAACTTGGGGAAGGGTAGCAGCCGTGCGGTAGGTTGCACCCTGGCCGCACGGCCGCTGGCGACCCCCTAACTCCAGTTAGATTTCCCTTCCTGCTCCCTCTGGCACGTGGATCACGTCATCGTCGATCATTACCGTCTTCTTGGCACCGAAGTCTGCATCCAGCACCGTCTTCCCGCTTTTTGTCACCTTGATGGAAGCGGCAGCATGTTTCGACGTGTAGGTCAGGAATTCACCGTGGGGAGCCGGCCCCTCCCAGTCGCCGTCGTCCAGTTCCACGGCATCAAAAGCTAAGACACGTAATTTTTCATCAGCCATGGGTGTCTTCCTTCGTAATGAGCCTGCGGAGTGCAGGCACTCTGCAAGGTAGAATTCCCGCCGCAGAACGAGAGTGAACCATTTCACACATCCTTAGGTACATCTTCGTGATCGCGGTCGCCTATGACGGCCGCCGCCTCGGCCCGCGCCCCCATATTGGCCATCATCGCCTTAGCCGTTTTGCGTGAGTGGCGAGGCGCTGACGGTTACTGGGTCTTGGCCCTGCGCTATCAGCGCTTTGAAACGGGTTTTGACCTAGCGCGCGCCGGGGTTGCGGGATTTTCGGATTCGGACCAGATTCCGAAGCTAATGATTTCAACGGCTTGTTGTCGGCTGGACTGAGTGAAGCACTCAACCGGCACCACGCTTCTCGCGGTCCGAGTGTGAACCCTGATGCATGCGATCGATCGACGGGCGGCTGTCACAGGCCTTGCGGTGCTTTCGGTGTGCTATTCGGCTCGCGCCGGAACGCCGGAACAGCTCAGTGTCGACGCCGACGAAGGCCGTGTCGCCCTGACCCGATATGCCGCCGATCGAAAGGGAAACCGCCCGAGCGTCCTCATCCTCCACGGCACCAACGGCTTCGAACTCAAGCCCAGCGCCTATGAGCGCTATGCCCATGCTGTCTCGGCCAAGGGCATCGACGCGTATTGGCTCCGCTACCTCACCGAGGCCGATGTTACGGGCTTCAAGACCACGCGGGAGCGCCGCGAGGCCTATGAGACCAGGCGATTCGATAGTTGGGCCAGGAAGGTGTCGAGCGTGGTCACCGCGATTCTGGCGCGTCCCGACAGCTCTAGCCGCATCGGCCTGCTCGGCTTCTCGTTGGGCGGCTACGTCGCCGCCGCTACCGCAGCCCGCGATGAGCGGATCACCGCGCTGGCCGTGATGTATGGCGGCATGCCGGATGCGATGGTGTCGGAGGTCAAGCATCTGCCGCCCCTGATCGAGCTGCATGGCGAGGCGGATCGTAACGTTCCGCCCGCCAAGGGCGAAGAATTGGTAAAGCTCGCCAAAGCGGTCGGGGTGGAGGCCGAATTCGTCGGCTATCCCGGCAAGCCGCACGGTTTTGATTTTTCGGACGGTGATCCAATGACGGCCGACGCCCTCACCCGCGTTGTCGCCTTCTTTGAAGCCCACCTGATCACAGCCAGCCCCACACCAGCATCAGGTTCGCCGCGCACGCCACCAACAGCGCAACCGTGAGGGCGACATGCACTTTTTCGCCAGAGGTTTTGAAGGTCGTTCCCATGCCGGCGGAAACATCCGGCGATTCTACCCAAGGAGTCTCGCACGATATTTTTTGCGGGATTCAGGACTCGTTTACGACTCAGGGACTCTGCCCGAAATGGCCCCAATTCCCGTTTAGGCAGGTTCTCACCTGCGCGTGAAGACCCGGCGGCCCTGCCCGATCGAAACCCATTCCCCCTCCACGCGTTGGGCCCGGTTTACGGAGCTATTTATGCCCTACGCGCTATTCAGTAATGACGCCAAGTTGAGCAAGGCCTATCCGACCGAGGCCGACGTCTGGAAACATGCCCGCAAAAGCGGGCTCGTGGTCGACGCCGCCACGGAAGAGAACAAAGCGGCCCCGCGGCCGGTGCTGGACAACGACTATGAAATCAAATCCTGCCCGGCCGACCCACAGGAAGATCCCGACAAGAACCAGGCCGATGCCGAGCGTGAAGACGAGCTTGATTTTGAGCAGAACCAGTAAGGATTTCGCCGGGACGACATCAAATTACGGCGGCATCGAACTACGGCGTCGCTACCGCCCGCGATGCCTGCGCGCCGGCAAGCGCCACACAGACTTTGCGCCGGTGCAGACCCCTGATCGCGCCGGTCACCTTGAGTACCCTTCCAGCGGGGCAAGAGGCGTCCTGAACGAAGGCGACCTCATAGGGTGCAAGCACCAGGGGTTCAGATTTGAGGACAGTCTGGGCTAGGCACGGCAGCCCAACCGCGCACAGAATCGAACCTAATAACAAGACACGCATTTTTTTTGTCCACCACCGGTGAAACCATAATAGCCGATCGCGCGCAGAAGTTTCGTGAACGGAAAAAATTATTTTTTGCGCCGCATCGAAGTCGACGGCCAGTCCCGCGTCGCCCGTGTCTTCAAAGCATAAGGCCGGTCTTTAAAGCAAAAGGCCGGCGCGAAGCCGGCCTTTTCGTGTCGATCCCAAAACCGATGTCAGTACTTCGCAGCAACCGGGGCGCCACCCCAGCCGAAGCGGTAATTGACGCCGACCTTGACGGTGTGTTCGTCGTCCCGGAAGCGGGAGCCGACGATCGGCGCGGGGCCGCCGGTGAAGGTGGTGCTGCCGAAATTGTAATATTGGTACTCGGCCTTGGCCGACCAGTTCGGCGCGAACATGTATTCCAAACCGGCGCCGACGGTATAGCCGTCCTTGTGGGTGCCATCGGTGGTAAAGGCCGCCGGTGTGCCGGCGACCGCCACCCCGATATTGGGGTTGTCGCGCCAGGCGTAACCGCCCTTGGCGTACACGAGCGCCGGGCCCCAAGTGTAGCCGAGCCGGCCGGTCGCCGAGCCGATCTGGTTGTTCTTCGAGCTCACGACCGTGCCACCCGGGAAAACCAGGTTACTGTTGTTGTTGGAAAGCCAGCTGTACTGCGCCTCAGCACCGACCACCCAGTTGGTCGCGAATTGATAATCGAAACCGCCCTGCACGCCCCCCATAAACCGGCCGCCGCTGCCCTCCAGGCTGTTGCTGCCCCCGAACGCGCCGCCGACATGGCCACCGATATAAAATCCGGTCCAATTGTAGATCGCTTCCGGTGGCGTATAGATCGGCGCCTTGGTGTATGTACGGGCCGGCATGTCAGCCGCGAACGCGGGCGCCGCGAACGCAAAAATGGCGACTGCGCCAAGCAAAACTCTCTTCATCACTACTTCCCTGTTACCGCCGCTTTCGACATCAATCAAACAACGTGGCCTCAATTTGGTTGCTTCGGGGCAATGCCGGAGCCGTGATCGTTCGCACCTGTGACGATGCGGCAACAGCGCCGATTTGTTCCAAAAAGCGCCGGTCTTTGCCGGGAAAGCCGACGGTTTTCCGCTATGCATTTGTCGGCGGTTGCAGCGGCCCGGTTCAAGGCTCGCCGAAAAGTGATGGGAGACAAAAGATGCCCGCGGACGAACTGATGGGCTTTCCGCCCTCCCCGGACCAATTGGTGACGCTGTCGAACTGGCGCAAGGCGCCTTTCAGCGCCTGGGCCTTTCGCAACGTGCGCAGGCTGATCCCGACCGCCGACATCGCTGCCTCAAAGCAGGCGACAGCCCTCGAATTGTCGCTGGAAGAAATCGGGCATATGGGCTTCACCGGCCATGATGGCCGCCCGACCACGCTGAACCAGGCGCTGCGCGCGACCGATACCGACGCCTTCGTCGTGCTCCGGCGCGGGCGGATCGCGATGGAGTGGTACGGGCGTGGCATGAGCGCCACCACCCCGCACATCGTCTTCTCGGTCAGCAAGTCGATTTGCGGCACGCTCGGCGGCATTTTGGCCGACCGCGGGCTGCTCGATCCGGATGACCGCGTCATTGATTACATTCCCGAATTGACATCGTCGGTCTATGCCGGCTGCACTATCCGGCACCTCCTGGACATGGCGGTCGGCATCGCCTTCAACGAAGATTATGAGGATCCGAGCGGCGACGTGGCGCACTACCGGCATACCATGGGCTGGGACCCGCTACCCCCTGGCGAAGCCTCGATCGACTTGCGCGGTTTTCTCGCGCAGCAAAGGCCCGACGGACAAAGGCACGGCGACGTGTTTCACTACGTCTCTACCAATACCGACGTGCTGGGCTGGGTCTATGAGCGCGCCTGCGATCAGCCTTACTCCGACATTCTGAGCGAATATTTATGGACGCCGCTCGGTGCCGAGCACAACGCCTACATCGCCGTCGACGCCCACAATGCGATGCGCGCCGCCGGCGGCGTCTGCGTCGCGCCGCACGACCTTGCCCGCTTCGGCGAGATGATCCGCCGCCGCGGCATCGCGGGCGGGCAGCAGGTGGTGCCGGGAGAATGGATCGACGATATCAACGCGCGCGGCGATGCCGAATCCTGGGCGCGTTCCGAGTTCGCCGACCTATTTCCGCAAGCCAGCTACCGCAGCAAATGGTACCGGATCGACAGGCCCAAGGCCGTGCTCTGCGCGCTTGGTATTCATGGCCAGTGGATTTACATCCACCCGCAGGCCGAACTGGTGATGATCCGGATGGCGTCGGAAGCGCCGGCGCTCGACCCCGACCGCGTGCGCGGCTGGCGCCGCGGGTTTGACGCGATTGCTGAGTCTTTTTTGTAAGAGCTTCAGGCGTTGGAGCTGACGGCGCCGCGCGCATGTTCCCGGTTGAAGCGCGCGTGACGCAAACGAGGGGTTTGCCCCTCCAGCCACGCTTCGGTTTCTGCCAAATCTTTCAACGCCCGCGCGAGCTGGCGTGCGGCGCGTCGTTCCGGCCCGAGCGGCATGGCGCGCGCTTTGCGCATCATCTCGTCCGCTGCGTTGCGGTAGGCATAAGAACGACGGAAGAATAGCAGATTGCTCACGGCTCACTCCTATCGAGATATGCCCCAGCATCGCTCGATGTTCCTGAATGCCGGATGAAAGCGTTTTGTCACCGACGTAAGGAACCATCCCCCCTTTCACGGCATTAGTGTGGTTGAGCGGGGGAGTAGCTCGTGGCAACGAAAAAACCATCAGGATTGGTCACCCGGACGGGGCTGCTGAAACTGGTCGGTCACGCAGCCATGGGCGTTGCGCTGGGGCTTGGGTTCGCACTGATCTTGATCCTGATGGAGCGGTCGGGTGTCGCCGTCACCGCCGATCGCGGGGGAAGCCAGGGATCTCTGGAGTTTGTGGGAACGCTTGTGCTGAGCTTCGGGATCGGCGCGACCTTGACCGGCGCAGTCTTCATGTTGACGGAAGACAACTGATATCGACAGGGGGCAGAATCGAACGGCCAGCAAAACGCGCCGCGTCACGCGAGCAGAAAAAACGCTCAAGCTAAGGTAAGGTCGCAAACAACATTTCGGCGATCCCGCTGGATAGAGCTTCTGCAGGCACGCCGGCGATCCGCCCCTTCGGGCAGATCGAACTTGGCGACGGATGCCTACAATTCCAGGCCGATTTCTAAGTCATACTGCTACTAAGTCATGCTGCCCGGCATAAAGCACCGGATCGAGATCTGATCGTCAAACCGCATCGGCCAAACCATCGTGCGCCCCGCCCGATTTGGTTCGGTGACCACGGCGTCGTCAGGAACGTCGATCCAGTTGTTCTCCAGGCGAACCCGGTAGTGGCCGTCTTTGGATTCCCAATCCGGGTCCGCGACACTTTCACCATCCGCGATCGAGCAGCAAAGTCCCTTGCCGCTCGCGAGATGATCGAACCACGGCTTGAGCGGCGAATTACTGTAGCGACCGTCGAGGTCACGCGCTGTCACATTACCAACAAGGCAAGCAAGTAGTGTACTCAAGGTCAGACCAAACACGATGCGTTTCATTTGCCACGCTCCTGAATGTCAAAACCAGCCCCTTTGTCGTAAGCACCCCTTTGTCTTAGTTCTTCATCTCAAGCAATGTTCGTGCCGCGCTGGGCGAATCGCTGCGTTATGATAACCTGCGATCGGAAGATAGCGAGGTAATCGCGGCGATTGCCTAGCTGCACGTTTTGTCCGCAGTTTCAATTGCTACAGGGCGTCGCCGGTTCCAGCCAATCATATTTGCTGGAACGGATGATATGCGCCGCGATCACATTCCTTCACTCGTGGGTGAATAGCTCTTGTCAGGCGCAGGCGCTTAACCCGTTGCCAGGCGTCTGGGGTCGACACGACCTGCAATCCGGCCGCCTATCGCCGCAAAATTTTCTGCGCGATGAGACGGTCTCGGCGGGTCAAGCTCGTCTGAATGTGACACGAGGCAACGAGCGATCGTTGTGTACGGCGTTGCTGCAAGACGCCTAGGGCTTCAGGCTTTCGGCGGCTTGCCACGCTTGGCAGAAATCTCTCCCCTGCGAGTCGGCGGCATTTCGCAGAATGCCCGCCTTCTTCATGGCCTCGGTTCGCTCGGGACCTGCCGGCATGCGGCGCGCCTGTTCGAGAGCCACCAACGCTTCGGCTTCCAAATCGAACTTGGACCGCGGGTTCTTCCTACATGTGGTGGCCATAGTTACGTCGCTGGTTCCGCAATGTCGGTTCGGTGCACGACACAGGAACCGTCGACAACCGCCGAGGCATTCTTCTACCGGTGGTTGAGTTTGAGGCCAGCCATATCTTCTTATTGGTGCATTATGTCAGAGCAAACGCTTCGCGTTGTCCCCAGGAAAAAAGCAGTTTCCACCCAGGGGTCGTTACCCGGAAATGCTTTTCCCGGAGGATTCCCTAGCGCGTCAGCTTTTCCAGCTCCGGGAACGGAGCGTAGGTCGCGCCGGCGCAGAGATCGCTGGCATTCTCGACCATGCGGTCGAGCCGGCCGTTGACATAGAGAATGGCGCGCTCGCGCAACTCGCGATAAGTGCCGTCGGACTCGCGCGGGGTAAAATGCAAGCAACTGACGTAGCGCACCCGCCCCCCGACGGTGCGCTGCACCGGTTCGGCCATCGCAGCATTATGGATGCCAACGGGATTGTTGAGATAGGTTCTCATGAACGCCAGCAACTCGGGACGATAGTTGTCTGGAAAAGGCTGGACGGCGGTCCCGCCATCGTTGCTGAAGGGCGTGCCTGGGCCGTCATCGCCGCTCGCACAGGCAGCGAGCGCAATCGGCAGCAGCAAGATCGCCGCGCGCTTTATTGATATCCCCAAGTGCAACTCGCTTTTTCCCCGGCCCTGCGCGAATCCTAGACCCTACGCCACCGAAATGGAATTCGCATCTCGGCTATCGCCGCAACGGCAAAACAGCGCCCGACCCGCGAACCATTGGGGAAGCAATGGCGTACGGGCCGGGCCTGATATCCGCAGGCAGCAGCGGGGGGCAATATGGATGAAGGCCACGCCCGCGGATGGGGTGTTAGCTGCGCTTGGTCATCGCTGCAACGGGCTTGCTCGAGATCTTCGAGACCTTCGAGGACTTGTGCGTCTTGAGCGCGCCCATGTGCTTGTGCGAGCGAAGATGCTTGCCATGATGGCTCATCTTGGCATTGGCGTTCAGAGCGCTCGGCTTCACCTGCTTGGTTTTCGCAGCCGGCGTCTGAGCGGTTTTTGCAGCCGGGGCTTGATCGGTTTTGCCAACCGGGGCCTGATCGGTCTTGCTGGCCGGCGCCTGAGTGGTTTTGCCAGCCGGCGCTTGGTCGGTGGAGCTGGCGGCAAGCGCGGGCGCGGCAAGCATAGAAGCAGCAAGCAAAGCTGCGGAAATTGTCTTGAACATGGTCATCTCCTTTTCAAGGGGGACCGCGAGGGTGCCGGTCGCGTGGCCGGGCTCGTCGATCATGCGGGCGACCGTAACGTCTCGGCGCTGAACCCACCCTGAAGCGCGATGATAGACTTCGTTCATCTGGATGACATGTTCGTCATGTTCCCGCCCGCATGACGCGCAAATGCGTGCCAAAATCCCTGTTCAAATATCAAATAAAGGTCACTACCCGGGAATGTTCCGACGGGGCGGGTGTTCAAGTCGTTGGGCTTCGGTGTAGGATCGACCCATCACAATTCAGGAGAGGCGGATGAAGAAATTTGCAATCAGGCTTTTGGCGCTGACAACGTATGTGATGGCGCTGATCGCAGTACCCCTGCTCACAACCGCCTACGCCTCGGGCGACGAAAAGCCCACGCCACCGGCGTCGGACACCAAGAAGGAAAAGAAGAAAGACAAGAGCTCCAGCATCGACGATCCCAAATTCGTCGAAGGTTATCGCGCGGCCTACGCCACGGTTTACGACCGCAACGATTACACCGCAGCCATCGGCCAGCTGAAAGCCCTTGGTCACGACGACAACGCCGCAGTGGCAAATCTGATTGGCTACTCCTATCGCAAGCTCGGCGACTACAAGGTTTCGCAAATCTGGTATGAGCGCGCGCTGAAAGCCGACCCGAACCACGTCAAGACCTGGCAGTATTACGGGCTGTGGCAGGTCGAACAGGGCAACCGCGACCAGGCGCAATATCATTTGAGCCGGATCGCCGCTTTGGCCGGCACCAATAGCGAGGAATATCGTTCGCTCGCCGCCGCGCTGGAACAGCCACCCGGCACTGGTCTCGTTTACTGATCCCTCGGAACTTCAACAGGAGAGATGCATGAGGAAATTTGCGAGGTTTTTGATGCTGGCAATGTTCTCGACGGCGCTGGTCGTGGCACCACTGGCCACCAAAGCGTACGCCAATCCCGACAACGATGCGCCTCCGCCCTCCTCAACCAAGTCCAAGGGAAAGAAGAAATCCAGCCAATTAAACCCCAGCATCGAGGACGTAGCTTTCGCGAAGGGTTATCGCACGGCCTACGCCACGATTTATGACCGCAACGACTATGCCTCGGCCATCGAGCAATTGAAGACGCTCGGCCACGACGACATCGCCGCGGTCGCCAATCTGATCGGCTACTCCTATCGCAAGCTCGGCGACTACAAGCTCTCGCAAGTGTGGTACGAGCGCGCTCTCAAAGCCGATCCCAACCACGTCAAGACCTGGCAGTATTACGGATTGTGGCAGGTCGAACAGGGTAACCGCGATCAGGCGCAGTATCATTTGAGCCGGATCGCGGCTTTGGCCGGCACCAACAGCGAGGAATACCGCTCGCTCGCCGCAGCACTTGAAAAGCCGCCCGGCACCGGCCTCGTTTACTGAGTTCGGCGAAGCTCGCTCAACCGGCGCAGCCCTGAGAGGTTGCGCCGGTTTTGTTTTGTCCGCTAACATCCAACAATATTCCCGTCGAATAGTCGAAACATCCCGACATTGCTGGAGATCGCGCACGTGGAACCATGGTTGCAACCTGCGATCGGCTACATTCATGACTGGATCGAGTTTCAGGTACGGGCGTCGCAACAACCCGGCTGCATCGTCGCCATCGCGCATCGCGGCAAGGTCGTCGCCGAATACGCGTTCGGGCACGCCAATCTCGCTACCGGCGAAAAGCTGACCCCGCGCCACCGGTTTCGGATCGCTTCGCACTCAAAGGGCTTCACCGCAGCTGGAATTATGAGACTTCGCGAACGGCGTAAGTTGCGACTGGACGATCCCGTCGGCCAATATGTGAAGGGCCTGCATCCGCAAGTCGCGGAGACGACCATCGCGCAGATTCTCTCCCACAGTGCCGGCCTTGTTCGCGATGGCGTCGATTCCGGACAATTCATCGATAGCCGGCCTTACCTCACCGAGAAGGAGCTCCTCGCAGAACTAAAGCTGCCGACCGCCATCGAGCCCAACACGCGCTTCAAATACTCCAATCACGGATACGGATTGCTCGGGTTTCTGATCGAAGCAATCACCGGGGAGCCATACTGTGTCTGGATCGAGCGCGAAATCGTCGGTGCCGTCGGTCTGCGCGAGACCGTGCCGAACATGCCGATCGCCAAAGGTGTTCGGTTCGCGCGCGGTCACTCCCGTCGGCTTCCCGCGGACCGACGCCTTGTCATTCCCGGCGATAACCCGACCAATGCGATCACGCCGGCCGCTGGCTTCGTCAGTACGGCGGCCGACACTGCCAGTTTCTTCGCGCAACTGGCGTCCAACGCGAAACGGAGCGTGCTCTCAGCCGCCAGCCGCAGGGAAATGACGCGAAAACAATGGCGCATTCCACATTCAAGTCTGGAGGCATATTACGGTCTCGGGATCATGAGCGGTAACACAGCCGGCTGGGACTGGTTCGGCCACGGCGGAGGCTTCCAGGGCTATATCTCCCGGACCTGCGTTATACCCGCCTGCGATGTCACCATTACCATCCTGACTAACAGCATCGACGGATGGGCCCCATTCTGGATTGATGGAGCCATGCATATCTTGCGGGCCTTCAGGACGCGAGGCGCGCCCAAGCGGCGCATTCGCGACTGGATCGGACGTTGGTGGACAGTGTGGGGCGCGATCGATCTTGTTCCCATGGGAAATGTGGTTGTCGTCGCCAATCCGCACCTCGCCAACCCGTTCATGGACGCGACGGAAATCGAGGTCACAGGCCGCGATAGCGGTCGCATCGCATTGGCAGGCGGATACGCAAGCCATGGTGAGCTCGTGCGCCGCACGCGCGCTAAGGCCGGCGGCATCACTGATATCTGGCTCGCGGGCGTCAACGCAAAGCACGAAAAAGCCGTGGCCACGGAGATCGAGCGTAGGTACGCACCACGCAAGCGCCCTGCCTGCTGACATTTTCGCGAGTTCGCGCGCTACTTCATCAACGCCTGCGCCTCGCTTCGAAAAGCCTGGCGTGAGGCGTCGCGCGAATAGAACATGTGCCCGCCGGGATACACCACGAGCTTGACGCGCTCGGGCGACGCAAAGGCCGGCAGCTGGTCGAGCAAAGTTTGCGAGCCGAAATATGGGGTGGCGAGATCAAACAGACCGTGCCCCACCAAGACCTTCAGCTTTGGATCGAGCGCGAGAATCTCCCGCAATTGGGAGAGCGACTGAGCGGGATTCACGCCGCCACCGAAATTCCAGCCCTTCTCTACCTCCCCGTTGAGCAGGTGGTAGGAGCCGTCCGGCCGCCAATTTAACGTACGCGTGGTGAGGTCGACGGCGGCGCTGGTCAGCGGCGCCGCCAAAGCTTCGCCGGACGGATCGAGGAAACGAAAGAAGCTCGAATCCGGATAGGGATCGAAGCCTTTCACCGACGCGTCATAGCGTCCCGCCACCTTGCCGTTCTTGCGGTCGAACTCGCGGCGAAACTCGGCGACATCGAACCGCCCGGCAAGCCTCCGGCTCACCGCCTGATCGATTCCCATCAAGGAAGCCACCTTGTCGGCAAGGCGCATTGTCGCCTCGGTGTCGGCTTCGCCCTTGACGAGGTCGGCCAAAAACTCACCGCGCGCATAGCGCTCGACGTCAATCATGTCGGCGCGGGTAACGGGACCCTTGGTCTCGCGGGCCACCGCTGCCATGCTGGGAAGGCTCCAGACATACTGCAGGAGGCTGGAGCCGGAAAATTCGCGGAAATCCAGCAGCGGCGAGACCAGGATGAGCCCCCTCACCCCGACGCCCTGCTCGACCTGGAGATTGCGAACCACCTTGGGCCCGCGGATGCCGCCATAACTTTCGCCGGCAACGTATTTGGGGGACATTAGCCGACTGGATTTTTCCAGCCAGCGGCGGATCGTCAGCGCAATCGCCTCGACGTCGCCGTTGACCGAGAAAAACTTCTTGCGCACGTCATCGCCGGTCGCAACGAAGCGGCTATATCCGGTGCCGACGGGATCGACGAAGACGAGATCGGTAAAGTCGAGCCAGGTCTCGGCATTGGGCACAAGATCGGGCGACGCGGAGGGAATGGCGGCGTCGGCGTCGATGGCGAGCCGCCAAGGTCCGGCATTGCCGAGTTGCAAATAGGCCGACGCCGCGCCCGGCCCGCCATTGAACAGGAAGGTCACCGGCCGGCTCCGGGCGTCAGCGCCATCGAGCTGATAGGAAGTGTAGGCGATATCGGCCTGCGGCTCGCCCTTATCGTCGAACAGACGGATCGAGCCGGCGGTGGCCGCGAAATCGAGGGTGCGCCCGGGCAGCGCCAGCGTCTGCCTGGTCGTGGAATCCGGCGGCAGGCGATGTGGCTCGGCGGCAGCAGGCGGATTCGGGGTGCTGGCGCGGCCGCCCGATGCGCCGGATTTCTGCCCCGAGGGCACTGCTGCAGGTTGCTGCTGGGGCGGTTGCGGGGAATCCTCGGCGCGCGCCCCGACTGCCAGCAAGAGCACGATCATCGCAAGCATCAAGCGCGCATGGCGCGGCGGTGGGAAACGGATGGCCATGTCGCTGTCTACTCCCTGCTTCCCGCGATCAATCCGGTGCGGTCTCATTCAAGAGGCCGGTATTTCCGGTGAGAAGCGGGTTCTAGCTTGAAATTGCGACAGGTCAGCACGCTCCGCAACAGCAACAGATGGAGCGGCGATCACAATCCCGCTGGCCGCGGTAAACTACCGCTTCGTGCCGGGATGGTGGTCGCCAAATATTGATCGTGATCCCGAGGGCGGACTACAAAAGCCCCGGTAATCCCGGGGCTTTTTCTTTACCCCAACGTCATTCGCCTTTTCACCGATCTCGACAAGGATAGCCAACGTCGTATAGACGACCCCGGGCGCACCCGATCCTCGCGCGCGCCGATGTGAGCCCTGAAGATCCCATGACCAGCTCCAAGCGATATGACCGGATCGCCTTCGTCGCCAGCGCCGGCGCCGAAGCGCAGGCAGCGCTGGCGCAGCTGGTCGCGCTCTACGGCAATCACGATCCCAAAGACGCCGATGTTGTGGTGGCGCTTGGCGGTGACGGATTGATGCTGCAGACGCTGCACCAGCACATGCGTACGGGCAAACCGATCTACGGCATGCATCGCGGCACCGTCGGCTTTTTGATGAACGAGTTCAGCGCGCACGATCTGCACGCCCGGCTCGCGGCGGCGCGGGAATCCGTGATCCACCCGCTTTTGATGCGGGCCACCGACGTGCATGGCGCGGTGCATCTGCATCATGCGATCAACGAAGTTTACCTGTTTCGCCAGACCCATCAGACGGCACGGCTGCGCATCCTGATCGACGAACGCGAGCGCATGGCCGAATTGATCGCCGACGGCATCCTGGTGGCAACGCCTGCCGGATCGACCGCCTACAATCTCTCGGCGCAAGGTCCGATCCTCCCCATCAATGCCGCGCTGCTGGCGCTGACCCCGATCAGCCCGTTCCGCCCGCGCCGCTGGCGCGGGGCGCTACTCCCCAACACCGCCTATGTGGTCATCGAAGTGCTCGAGAGCGAAAAACGGCCGGTCGCGGCGGTCGCCGACCACGATGAAGCTCGCGATGTCTGCCGGGTCGAGGTGCTGTCCGACAAGACCATCTCGATGCGGATGCTGTTCGACCCCGGCCACAGCCTGGAAGAGCGGATTCTGAGCGAGCAGTTCGGGCACTGAGCCCCCTGCCGCCGCCCCTTCGCAACCATTCATTAACCGGCGCCGCATATGGTTAACGCTGGGTAATACCGCTTTCTCCGGGATTGCCCTTTAGGGCCCGGCCATGTTTCGCATCGATTTCAACAAGCTGCGGTTTCTTGTCTGCGACGACAATCCGCATATGCGGCGCATTTTGCGGACGCTGCTGCATTCGTTCGGCGCGCGCGAGGTCTATGAATCCGAGGACGGCGCGACCGCGCTCGAAATGTACAGCCACTACGTTCCCGACATCGTCATCACCGACTGGTCGATGCCGATCTTCGATGGCCTCGAACTGGCGCAGATGATCCGGCAGCCGGAATCCAAGGGCAACCCCTACGCGCCCATCATCATGCTGACCGGCCACTCCGAGAAGCGGCGCGTGACGGTGGCGCGCGACGCCGGCGTCACCGAATTCCTGGCCAAGCCGATTTCGGCCAAGGGCCTTTATCAACGTATTCTCAATGTCGTCGCCAATCCGCGCCCGTTCATCAAGACCAAGACCTATTTCGGCCCCGACCGCCGCCGCAACACCAGCAATGCCTATATCGGCCCCGAGCGCCGCATCGGCGGCGAATCTGAGGTCCTGCAGCAGCCCTCGCTGCTCGACAAGGCCCGCTCCAGCGTTTAGCGCGAACGCATAAGGGAACCATCATGGCGAAAGACAAGCCAGGCTCGATCGAGGTCAAGACCTTCGCCGACCATAAGGTCATCACGCAGCCCAATCCGCTGCGCAAGGTGCTGCGGCGTGTCGACGAAAAGGATCTCGACGATCCGGTTGCGCGCGCGGAAAAGGCGCTTGCCGGCCTCTCCGGCGAATTCAAGAACTGGATGATCGTTGAAACCGACCGGCTCGCGTCGGCTCACGCCACCATTCTCAAAATGGGCTTCACGGACCAGACCCGCGAAGAGCTGTTTCGCGCCGCCCATGACATCAAGGGCGACGCCGCCACGTTCGGATATCCTTCCGCCGGCGCCGCCGCCGACAGCCTGTGCCGGATCATCGAGCACGCCCCCGATCTCGACGAGGTGCCGTCCGACCTGATCGCGCATCACATCAACGCCATCCAGGCGATCGTGCGCGAGCGCACCAAGCTCGACACCGTCAGCATGGCGAGCGAACTGAGCCGGCAGCTGCGCGGCATCGCCGACGCCTACCTCACCCACGCCAATCGCGACCGGCCCGAGCATCTCGAAGCGATCCTTGCACCGAGCATCGTGCCGGTGGAGTGAGACTCAGCGCGCTCTCTCAGCTCGTCGTCCCTGCTTTAACTCGTCGTTCCTGCGAAAGCAGGAACCCATACGCCGCGGCCTCTCCATGGGGCACGCGGAGTGACGGCTTCCTTAGCAACAGACGCCGGTGGTTATGGGTCCCTGCGTTCGCAGGGACGACACCAAATGTGTTGAGTCTAAGCTGCGATCAGATCGTGCTGGACCGGCGCAATCGCGTCTTCAGCGATCAGCTCGTCGCAGAACAGCCGGGCTTCTTCGCGCGCCGATTCGGTTGCGAAGCGGCGCAGCAGGATCAAGAGTGGCTCGGCCGCCTTCCGGTCGGTCTCGCAATGCGTCAGCACGCGCTCGACCATCCGGCGGCGCAACCGCGCCGCGCCTCCGTGGCTGTCGACATAGCCCATCTCATGGTTGACCTCGAGCGCCGCCCGGAACGCCGCGAAGGTCGATTCCGGCAAGCCGGCACGGATCAGCAGCGCCTGCAGGCTGGCGCCGCCGCGCTCATGCAGCAGCGCGGAGACACGAGCCTGCGGCATATCCGACAATTCCGACAGCGCCGCGTCGAACAGTTCGAGATTGCCCGACAATAATGCGCGCAGGATCAGGCCGGCGGTGAGCTGGCCGGTGGCGCGCAGATGCCGCACCAGACCGCGCATATCCTCGCCGCGCGAACGCGCCGCGATGTTGACGGTGGAGCGATCGCGCGCCTCGCTTGCGATACGACCTGCGCGATCGGGGCTCAGCCAGTTCCGTGCGACCACGAACTGCGCCAGCGTGTCCGAGAGTTTTGCAATTAGCGCGACCCGGGTGGCGGCCGGAAGATCCTCCAGCACCAGCATCGATTCCCGGATTGCGGCGAGATGGCCGTGGCGCTCGACGATGCGGTCCCACGAAAACGGCGGCAGCTCGGCATAAGCATTTTCGATCAATTCGAGGGCTGCCGCGGGCGAGCCGACTTCGGCGATCGCGGCACAGACCGACGCCGGCAGATGGATGCGGCGGGCGATGGCGCATTGCGTTTCGCTATTGCCGGTCGCGACGATGTCGACCAGATCGGAGCACGGCAAGCGCGACCGACGGCTGGTCGAGCGCCAGCGCCTGCACGATGGCGGCCGGCGCTTCCGTTGAGCGCGCAAACACTTCGGCCATGGCCTGGCGCACCAGCGGCGAAGCATCGTCGAGCAGCATCAACAACGCGCCTTCGGCGGCGGCACGGTCCTCTTCGTTGAGATCGGAAATCAGCCAGGCCCGCGCCAGCGACCGCGTTGCTTCTGCCCGCTCGCCTGCGGAAGCGGTTCTGATCCAACTGATGAACTGCCGAACGATCATTGCCCTGCCGGCTTACGCAACCCGAGAACGACACCGTTATCGGATGCCCCTGAAACACAAAATAAACCACGACGCTTAACAAAGCGTTCACCATAAACGGCTGGTTTTATTGACGTTTTGTTAAGGGGTACGGGGCGGTGGAAGAAGTCTCATCGCCGGTCTTCTAGCCGCGCTCTCGCTACGATTGGCCGCTGAACGTACCGTTGCGATCGCTGAACAGATCGAGCGGTTGCGGTGTGCGCACGTCAGGTGTTTGCGTCGAGAGCGACGCCGGGGTCGCACTGGCAACTGATGTCAATGACGAAGAATTGCCCCACAGCGCACGGACCGTCGGCGATACCGGTTGAGCCCGTTCGCCGCTCGCCTGAAACAGCGAGCGGAAGATCGGGTCGCTCGACGAGGATCCCGTCGCGTTCGATGCGAATGCCATCGTCACGGGCGTGACCGAGCGCGTATCGGGGAACGTCGACAGATAGGCCGCATTGTCGGTTGCCAGCGCGGCTGGTGCCGCACTGGCGAGCGCTACATTGGTGGGGACGTCGCCGACCGCCGTCATCGCAGACCGTGTCGCCCGCGAATTGGCGGCGCTGGCATAACGGGCCGTCAGCACCGAATAGACTTCGGAGACGCTGCGCGCGCCTCCCGTGCGGTCGAAAAAGATCGACCGGTTCGCTGCGGCCGCATTCGGAAACATCCGCGCCGCAGAGGCGTTCGGATTATCCTCTGCGCCCGAGATCAGTTTTGCTGCGCCACCTACCCCCATGAAATGCGCCAGATAGAGTTCGTTATCGGTGGGCCTCCGGCCGATCTTGCCGGTCAACTGAAAGCTGTTCGACTGGGTCAGAACCCCCGCCATCGCAGACGCGGCAACGGGGTCGTCGCGCAATTTCATGATCGCCTTTCGTGCCGCGGGGTCGCTGACCGAGTAATTGCCGCCGGGCAATTTGGAAATGGCGTCGGCGTATTGGCTGTAGCCGAGCTGCGCGCCCGCTTCCTTCACGGTGCCCAGCCAGGTCTGGTCGATGAACTGGTAAAGCCCGTGCGCCGACGAGGTCGAAGCGCCCGCCGTCGGATTGAAATCGGATTCCATCTTGGCGGTGGTGAGCAGATATTCGAAGCTCGTGCCCGTGGCGCTGGCGGCCTGCTTGATCGCACCGGCGATGCGCACGCGCGACGGGTCGACACCTGCCGCAGCCGTGGCGTTTGACGTGTCAACCGACATATGTTGGTGCCCCGCTCCGCGCGAAACGCCCGCCCAAGCCTGTTCGAGAGCTCCCACTAACGTTCAAGCCGCCGTCACACTGCGGCGATTATGGTTAACGGCAGGTTAAAAGGCCTCCCCGGGTCATTCCGGGATATGTTCGTTAGGCACAGGCGCCCGATTGACCGGTCATTTCCGATAAACCGCGTGCGGATCGACCAACCGGTCCGCATCCACGAACGACAATCGCGCCCCGCCCTCGCCGGCCTCGACCTTGCGGTAGAAGCACGAGCGGCGGCCGGTGTGGCAGGCGACTCCGGTCTGCTCGACCCTGATCCAGAACACGTCCTGATCGCAATCGAGCCGTATCTCGACCACGCGCTGGACGTGGCCGGAGGTTTCGCCCTTTCGCCACAACGCGTTGCGGGAGCGGCTGAAGTACCAGACCTCGCCGCTCGCGATGGTCTTGCGCAGGGCTTCGTCATTCATATGCGCGACCATCAGCACCTCGCCGGTCGCAGCGTCGGTGGCGACGCAGGTCACAAGGCCGGACGCGTCGAATTTGGGCTGGAACGCCAACCCTTCCTCGCGGTCATCGATATCTGCTGAATTGGACACGGAAAACCCTCGCAAATTGCAAGCGAGGTTACCGGTTCGGACCTCGCACCATGGACAGGAAACGCGCCTGCTCCGCCGGATTGTCGCGGAACATGCCGGTAAAGCGGCTGGTGAATGTCATCGCACCATGCTTGGCGACGCCGCGCACCGACATGCAGGTATGCTCCGCCTCGATCATCACCGCAACGCCGCGGGGTTTTAACACCTCGTCGATCGCGGCGGCGATCTGGGCGGTCAGGTGCTCCTGGGTTTGCAGGCGGCGGGCGAAGATATCGGTCAGCCGCGCGAGCTTCGACAGTCCGACCACCCGCTCGACCGGCGTGTAGGCGATATGCGCCTTGCCGTAGAACGGCATCATGTGATGTTCGCACTGCGAGGTGAATTCGATGTCGCGGATCAGCACAAAATCATCATAGCCCGCGGTCTCGCCAAAGGTACGGTTGAGCACTTCGGCCGGGCATTGATGATAACCCTGATAGAGTTCATCGAAGGCTTCGACCACCCTGCGCGGCGTATCCAACAGGCCCTCGCGGGCGGGATTTTCGCCGATATAGCTGAGCAGGATCTCCACCGCGTGTTCGGCTTCGGCGCGCGACGGACGCGGCTGGTCCGCGCGCACCGCGGCGGCCAGAAATTCGGACGGGTCCAGCTCGGCCGGACGGGTTTCGGGGAACTTCTGGTCCGAAGGCTTGACGTCGGAAGGCTTGACGTCAGAAGGCTTGACGTCAGAAGGCTTGCCGTCCTTGCCTGGGCGGAGGGATTTGATCAATGCGTCCATGTCAACTCCGTTCGACCGGTCTCAAATGGACCGGAGTGTCACCGGCAGACGGGGCGGTCGTTGCCGCCGGACGCCTGAGTCCCATAATCCTAACACCCAAGCCGCCGAATTGGTTTCTAATTCAAGCCGCCCATGCAAAACGGCCGGACTGTATTTCCGCCATTTCCGCCCATATATAGGACCCTGGAGCGCGGTCGCCAAGGGTGATCGCAGCAGGCGAGCGCGAGGCCGCAATCTTATGCTGAACGACATTTACAACAAGCGGATCATCGAATTGGCCGGCAACATCCCCCGGCTGGGACGACTGGCCGCACCCGACGCCAGCGCCACGGCGCATTCGAAACTGTGTGGGTCGACGGTGAAGATCGACCTCAAGATGGACGGGCCTGTGGTCACCGACTTCGCCCATGACGTGAAGGCCTGCGCGCTCGGCCAGGCCTCGTCCTCGATCATGGCGCGCCATGTGGTCGGCTCGAGTGCGGGCGAGCTGCGCGAATTGCGCGAGACCGTCCGCAAGATGCTGAAGGAAAACGGCAGCCCCCCACAAGGCAAGTGGGCCGACATCGCGCTGCTCGAGCCGGTGCGCGATTACAAGGCGCGGCATGCTTCCACCATGCTGACCTTCGACGCCGTGGTCGATGCCATCGGCCAGATCGAGGCCAAGACGAAGCAGCCGGCCGCCGCCCAGGACTAAGAGCTACTGCGCCGGCGCTGCCGCGGCGACGCCGCCGGTCGGAACCATCGCTTCGGCGGTCTTGGTCGATTTCACGACTTGGGGCGTGGTCTCGGGCTCCGCCGCAACGCCGACAAAACGATCCTGAACGGGCTTTACCGTCAATTCGGCTACCGGCACAACCGGACCGCCGGGCAGCACCTCGGCCACCGCATCGGTCGTGACGAGATTGGTCAGCCGCAACTCCGCAGGCGACAATTCGTGCAGATCTTCCCAAGGCGGCACGTTGAGCGACAGCGCCAACAGATCGCCCGCGCCGCCCATGTCGAAGGTGTATTTGGCTAAGCGCCCGATGTCGCGCTCCACGATCATCAGGTCCTGCGCGGTATAGCTCGCGGCCCTGGCGTCGTCGGCGCGATCGCCCATCCAGATCTGATGCACCCGGACATGCGCGGCCTGCGGGACATAGCGCGTCTTGCCCGACAACAGCAGGAACACGCACATCGACTCGCAATAGGCTTCGGGCTCGACGCTGGTGCGGTCGCCCTGCGCGGTATGGGTCGAAACGCTGGCGCCGACCGTGGTTAGCGCCCCGAGGCCGCGCCAGCGCCGTCCGAGCGCGATCGAATCGTTGACCGAACCGCCTGAGGAATCCAGCACGATGGTGGCGCCGCCGAGCTCGCGTCCACGCGCGAATTCATCGAAATCCCTGGGGCTGTCGGCGGTGACGATGCCGACTGCAGAGACCCAGCCCCGGCAACTCGGCTGGCACGCCACCCAGCTGAATTTCATCGGCAGTTTGCGTTCTTCAAGGGCGACGCCGGCATGCGCAGAGCCGCCCAGGGTAGCGACCACGCCGGGCAATGCGATGCAAAGGGCGGTGGCACCGAGCAGCGCCCAACCGCGGAAATCAAGCGACCTTACAAGCCTCAATTCGGTTCCTTCCCCGCAAGCCCCATAACGAGCCGGTGGCAATGGCCCCAGTTCAACGCCACATGATTCTGTCATGCGGGCGTTATGGAAAGGTAGCGGCGCCGAGGGTTATCGTCCATAGAACCTTTGCTGCACCGCCATCAAAACCGTCTGATATTTGTGAAACTGTGGCGTAAATATCTGCAGCCGCCGGTTCCTTGCTCAGGAACCCCGCAAATCTACGCACATGATTTTGGCACGCCGCCCATGAAGTATTCATTTTCGCACCTTTGTTCCGACTGCGCCGGCGCGGTGATGCGGCTGCCGCGCAATGCCGGACGCGCGATGATCTGGATCTACCGACATACATTGTCGCCGCTGGTCGGTTACAACTGCCGGCATTTGCCGACCTGCTCGGTCTATGGCGACGAGGCGATCGAACGCTTCGGGCTATGGGGCGGAGGCTGGATGACATTGGCGCGGCTGTTGCGCTGCCAGCCCTTCGGCACATCCGGAATCGACAACGTGCCCCTGACCCGTCCGCCGGGCGCGCGCTGGTATCTGCCGTGGCGGTTCGGGCGATGGCGCGGCGTCAACGCGCCCTGAAGAATCCGCCAGAGCCCATCGCACCGCATTCAAGCGAAACGGGCATTGCTGTTGTGACGGGGAAGCGCGGCGCCACAGCCGCATTGATTTAAGGCCTCGTTACGAAGGTCAAAAACAATGCGCTGGAAAATCAGCCACGGGGGTCACGACTCCAGAGAGATCGATCTGATCGCTGTCCTTGCCTTGCTCATCCTGATCGTCGCCGCCGGGTGGTTCTTCCGCGGCGGCTCGAACCCTCCGGGCAACACCGCCTTCATCGTGCCAAGCCAAAGCGTTCGCTGGTGAAGGCATCTAGCGCGAAAACCAGAAGTAGCCCGGAGGCGGCCCGATCGGAGCCGGCGGACGGGGTTTTCGAGGCCGCGGCGGTTTTGGCGCCGCTGGCGGGGGTTCGGCCGATGACGTCGTGTCAGCGTGCCCCAAATCGTCTGCGGCCAACCTGACCGACAGCAAGAGGTTCGACTCATAGGTTCGCCAGCGATAGCCAATGCCAAAGTCCATTGGCTGTGCCCGCCTGAACAACTCGGCATATTGCTCCTGATATCTGCCGGGGAATTCGGCGATCGGACCGGCATAATGGCCGAACGGGAAGAACCGCCATTTCTTCGGATTGTAATACGCCAGCGGAATTCCGGAATCGTCCTGGATGATGGTTGAGCTGTTATTGAGGATGAAATTGCGCACGGTCGTGAAATTGCCGGCGTGCAAGAGATAGGACGCGCTCTTGATCAGGCTGTTGCCCGGCGCCAGCGTCTGGCAAAATTTCAGGAAACCGCCAGCCTTGACGCCGGAATTGGAAAGATCGGTCGAGAAGTAATACAGCGTCTTCTCGGCACCGTCGCTGCCCGCGAATATGATGCGCACGCCATGGGTGGCGTTGTTGCCCGGATTGTCGTTGCCGAGATGGGCTTGTCCCTTGTCGTCGAGCGCGACCGGACTGACGTCGCGGATGGTCTTGCCCGAGCGCGCCAGGAACACATAGAGGATCGGCAAGGTGCCGCTGAGTTGTCCGGCATGCAGATCGGCCCTCATCATCTTGGTGATGAAAAAGGAAAAGCTCAGGATCGAGCTCATCGAGTGCTCGACATTATAGAGCGCAGCGCCGACACCGCCGCGCGGCAATCGCGTGAGGTTCGGCACCGAGCCGGGCGGCTCTAAGGCGCTGAGCACATACGTCGTCGCCTTGGAATAAAACGCGTCCGCGTAAAGGAAATCTGGACCAGAGAACATATAAAACATGGTCGGCTTTGGCGCAGCCAGATTGGCGGCCGCCCAATTGCGGATTTTCGAGAGCTGGTGTTGCTCGAGCTGGGCGAAGGCGGCATCGAAGAACCTGGCATGGTGCTGCCACGCGAGGTCTTTGGTCAGCGGCGTCAGCGGCGATCCGGCCGATGGCGGCATGCCCGCCAGGAATTTTGCGGTGTCGTCCGCGGTCACGGTGTCGGCGGCGCGCACGGGGGTAACCGCCGCGAGGAACATGGCTGCAGCGATCGCTGCAATTTTCGCGGTCTGACGCATCTTTATTCGAGGTTTGGAGATGCGGGACCTGGATCGGCCCCCGCTTTGCGGAAAACGGCGTAGATCAAGAGGCCCGAAATCATGGTCAAAATACCGAGGGAAGTCTGCAACGGCCGTTCCGTCAAAAGATAGTACATCATGAAAGCTGTCACGAGCAGGAAAACGATCGGGGTTAGCGGGTATCCCCAGGCGCGATAGGGCCGCGGCAGATTGGGCTGGGTGATGCGCAGCTTGATGACGCCGAGCACGGTGAAAAACGAGCAGAACAGCAGCGCCGACTGGATGAAGTCCAGCACCTTCTCGAAACTTTGGGTGAACAGCATCAGGGTGGCGACAGCAAGCTGGAACAGGATGGCATAAGCCGGCACGCCGCGGCTCGATTTGCGGGAAAATATCTGCAGCACTGGGATGTCCTCGCCCATCGTCATCATGACGCGCGGACCGATCCACATCATCGCGCTGATCGAGGAGATCAGCCCGATGCAGATCATGGCGCCGACGATGCGGCCGCCGATATCGCCGAAGATAGTGCTGCCGGCAATGCGGGCAACGTCGAGCTGCCCGGACAATTTGTCGATCGGAGTGGTGTAGAGGAACACCGCGTTGAGCGCGACATATAGCACCAGCACGATCAGCGTTCCAGAAAGCAGCGCGCGCGGCAGGTTCTGTTGCGGAGTGTGCATCTCGCCGATGATGTAGGTCGCCGCATTCCACCCCGAGAACGAATACATCACGAACACGAGGCCGATGGCAAACGGCGCGCTGACGATGTGGGCGAAGTCGGAGGCCTGCGGTGCAAACGTGACGGGTTGCGGCGTGCCGACGACAAATCCCGCAACCAGGAAGGCCACGATCAGCACGACTTTCAAAATCGTCGAGATCAGTTGAAAGGTCGAGGAGTGCCTGATGCCGGTGAGTTGCACGAGCGATACCAGCCAGACCAAGCCAACGGCAAGCACCAGCGGCGGGGCGCCCGGAAGCACCGATTTGCCGTATTCTCCAAAAGCCATCGCGGCCAGCGCCACCGGCGCCGCGAAGCCGACCGTCGCCGATACAAAACCCGCCAGAAATCCGAACGCCGGATGGAAGGCGCGGCTCAAGAAATTGTATTCGCCGCTCGAGCGCGGAAACATCGCGCCGAGCTCGCTATAGGAAAACACCCCGCACAGCGCGACGACGCCGCCGACCACCCAGAGCATCAGGATCGAAAAGCCCGAGGGGATGTCCTTGACCTGAAAGCCCAGGCTCGTGAACACGCCGACGCCGACCATGTCGGCGACTACAATCGCGGTCGCGACGAATACCGAGACGGTGGACCCGCTTTCGGGAAGCCGGCCGGGCCATGCCGCGCTTTCCGTTTCTGATGCCGCCATGTCGGTCCATGCCTCAAGGCGCGCGTCACGCCGGTGTTTTCTCATCGTGCAGGCTGAGCACCCTCAATTCAAGGAGCGTTAACAATGATTTAAATCTCGCCCCGAATTTGGTATTGATATACCGTTAAGGGCGCCAGCACGCACTCCGGGCATCTACGGCGTTGCGAAAAGGCGGCGGCCGTCCCACAATCACGACACGATTTCGTGGTCAGTTTAGGGCTTCCGGGATGGGGAGTTTTTTCCGGAAGCTTAACGTCACCTAAACGCCGGCGCGCTCACATCTACCAGTCGCCGCTGGATATTGGGGTAGTGGGTGGATGGTCGGGGCGAAATTCCAGACGCTTGAGCGCGCCGGCAAGGTGTCGTCACCTGCCGTGGCGTTGCTTGGGCAGGCGCTTCGCGCCGGGCTTGGTCAGGCGCTTCGCGCCGGGCTTGGTCAGGCGCTTCACGCCGGCTCGCACCGATGGCGTTGGATCGCCCTGCTCTCGATATTCGTCCCGTTGTCGTTCGTTCTCGTTCAATGCGGACGCGCGCCGAGCGCCAGCGCGCTTGCCGCCAATGTACAAGGCTCCGGGGGAGACACATTCGTCGACCGTTTCCCGCAACCTCAGTTCAATGATCGTTTCCCGAGCGCGAGCGAGAGCCTGGTGCAGCGGCAATCGATCGATGCGCCGCCCAAACGCACCGCGCAGGCAGAACCCGCCCCTTACCGGGTTGCGTCGCTGGCGCCGACGGTGCCCTATGGGCGCTCCGCCCCGCGCGAGGATCTGACCACCCTGGTCAGCCTGAAATCATCGGCGTTTCCCTATCTCGGCAATAATCCGCACACCGACGAACCGTTCCTGAACGTCTCCAAGGGCGGGCGCCGGGGCCATCGCAGTTACGGCGGCCGGGTGTACTGGCAGGACGAGACCTATAGCGACAACCGCGTGCTGATGCACGTCCCTGAAAATTTCGACATCCGCAAACCGGGCGTCATCGTGGTGTTCTTCCACGGCAATGGTGCGACGCTGGAGCGCGACGTGCGTGACCGGCAACTGGTGCCGCAACAGATCTCGGAGTCCGGCGCCAACGCCGTGCTGCTGGCACCGCAGCTGGCGGTCGATGCAGCCGATTCCTCGGCCGGCAAGTTCTGGCAGCCCGGCGCGTTCAAACGCTTCATCGCCGAGTCCGCCGATCATCTCGCCCAGCTCTACGGCGATTCGCGCGCGGCCAGGGCGTTTGCGAACATGCCGATCGTCATCGTCGGCTATAGCGGCGGCTTCATGCCGACCGCCTGGAGTCTGGAAGTGGGCGGCATCAGCAATCGCGTCCGCGGCGTGGTGCTGCTCGATGCGGTCTATGGCGAGCTCGACAAGTTCGCGTCCTGGATCGAGAACAACCGATCCGGCTTTTTCGTCAGCTCCTATACCCACTACACCAGGCGGCACGACCGCGATCTGATGCAGATGCTGAAGGAAAAAGGCGTCGCCGTCTCGGAGGATATCGATGCGCCGCTGCGCCCCGGCAGCGTGGTGTTCACCGAGACCCCCGCAGGCGTCACCCATCGCGATTACGTCACACACGCCTGGACCGACAACCCGGTCAAGGAAGTGCTGGCCAAGATGGCCGCGACGCCGGCATTGACGCGGATCGCCGCAACCACCTCCTCGCCCGCGAGCCAGTGACCGGGCGCGCTCCCATCCGCCCCGCGTCATCCCACTTCATCATTGCGTCACGTCGGAAACTAGACCCGCAAGGGCAGTGACATCCACGTCAAGATCTCGACCCAGCGGCATAATCCAGATCCTGGATTCAAGCCGCTGTTTGGAACATGATCACGCTGACGCTGAAGGGAGCGCAGAACGGCGACATGGTCGACTTCGAAGGTACCGCACTGCAGGCGCCGGGCGTTGCCTTCAAGGCAGTGCTGACGCGGATCGGCGACTGATCAGAATTTCGGGATCTTCTCGGCGAACCCGTTATAGCAGGTCAGCCGCTCGTCTTCTTCCTTGGTGAAGTGGCAATCGGCGACGCCCTTCGCGGCCGGTGCCTTGGGATTTGGCTTGGGCGGGAAGATCGCATCGTAGCAATCCAGCCGGCCCTTCGTTCCATCGTCGATGTCAAGGCAGGCCTGCAACTTCTTGGCAACCGATTGATGCGCTCCAGCCGGCGCCGCACTCTTCGGCTTCACCTGGACCAGCGGCTTTCCCCCGACGGCCGGCGGGCTGCCCGACGCCGGCGGGGCACCTTGGGCAGGCGGGTTGGTTTGGGCAAAGGCTGTGGCGGAGTATAGGACCAGAACGAGTGGAAAAATTCTTCTCATTTTGCCTCACTTTTGTATTCGCCCGTCGATGTAAGGCAACGCAAACTGCGAGTCGAGCCGCCTGGCGCGGAAAATTCCCGGCTTCCCGCAAAGGGGTGAACGTCTATGTCGATGAGGCCGCCGGCCGAGGCCTGGTCGCCGCTCACCTAGGGGGTGGCGGTAGTGGCGGTTGCGGCCACCTCGGAAGCGTCGCGTTGACCGTCGCGGCCGGACAGCTCGCCGATAGCTGCGCCCATGCGCGTTCAAGGCCACGGGTCTCGATCTCGAGAAAGAATGAGGTCGTCTTGCCATCCGGCAGCAGCGTGCTTTGCCCCATCCCCAGACGAGGAACGGCGAACAAATTCTTCACCGCGTCGGAGGCGATGGCGGCGGTCCAAGTCTCGCAGGGCCCTACTCGCGCCGGAAATCTCGTAAACTGCGGCGGCTTTTCCGAACCCACCGTCATCGCAACGATCCTGGTGCCGGTGGCGTCCTTGTCCAGCTCGTCGCCGAACAGCAATCGCGCGCGCGTCTTGCTGTCGCAGAACAATTGCCACTCCAACTTCCGGAAGTCATCGCCGTTCTTCATCTGCGCGAATTTGCGGATGTAGGGACGTGGCGCTTTTTCCAGAGTCCATGCCGTCTCGACGAAATCCCTTGTATCAATCCGGAAGCGGTACAACTCCCGCCGCGTCAAACGCCTGCCGCATTTCGCCGCGGGGCGAATGAAAATAGATCGGCCGCTGGGTATCCTTTTGCTCACGGAAGAAACGCTCGACCCGCGCGGCGGCACCGGCATCGATCTTCCCTTCGATCGCAATCCAGCGGTCACAGCCCGGTCCGCAGGAATTTGGCGCTCCCTTCGCCGAATAGATGATTAGCTCCGGCATATGCGCCGCCGCCTCCGGATTAGGCGCAGCCCTCGCCAGAACCGTCAGCAGCAGTAAAGGCATTGAGAGCGCAAAACAAAGCAGAACGCGAATATTCATGACATCCCGAGTGCGGCGTAGGCTGTGCCGCCAATATCGCAACAATGCAAAAGCAACCCAAAGCTTCAATCTACATCGGACCTGCGACCGATCCATGACTGCGGCAGCTGCGAAAAGCCGCCATCCGCGCCGACAGAGGCGGTATCGCCGGGATCGCATCGAGCGAACATTACCGTGCGTCACCAGTTCCCTTCCCGGCCGCCCTGCGCTAAAAGCCCTGCTCGTTCCCGCTTACCTGCGCTCGTTCGCAGGAGTGAGCTTCAGGAGATAGCCATGCCAGACAAGAATGCCCCCACGTCAGGATTCCAGTACAGTCTCTCGAATCTGAGACCGGTCGAGCCCGTGCACAAAGTCGCCCTCACCTTCCCCGACGGCGCCAGGCGCGAATTTCCCAAAAGCACCACCGGCCTCGATATCGCCAAGGGCATCTCGCCCTCGCTCGCCAAGCGCACGGTGGCGATGGCGCTCGACGGCGAGGTCAGGGATCTCGCCGATCCAATCGAGCACGACGCAAAAATCGAATTCATCGGGCGCGACGATCCGCGCGCGCTGGAATTGATCCGGCACGACGCCGCGCATGTGCTCGCCGAAGCGGTGCAGTCGCTATGGCCGGGCACGCAGGTGACGATCGGCCCCGTAATCGAGAACGGCTTCTATTACGATTTCTTCCGCAACGAGCCGTTCACGCCGGAGGATTTTGCGGGAATCGAAAAGAAGATGCGCGAGATCATTGCGCGTGACAAATCCTTCACCAAGGAAGTGTGGGACCGCGAAAAGACAAAACAGGTGTTCCGCGACAAGGGCGAGGCGTTCAAGGTCGAATTGGTCGACGCCATTCCCGGCGACGAGCCGATCAAGATCTATTTTCAGGGCGACTGGTTCGATCTCTGCCGCGGACCGCATATGACGTCGACCGGCAAGGTCGGCAACGCCTTCAAGTTGATGAAAGTCGCCGGCGCCTATTGGCGCGGTGATTCAAACAATCCGATGCTGACCCGCATCTACGGCACCGCGTTCGCCAAACAAGAAGACCTCGATGCATATCTCAAGCAAATCGAGGAAGCCGAGAAGCGCGACCATCGCAAGCTGGGTCGTGAGCTCGATCTGTTTCACTTCCAGGAAGAAGGTCCCGGCGTGGTGTTCTGGCACCCGAAGGGCTGGACCATCTTTCAGGCGCTGATCGCCTATATGCGCCGCCGGCTGACCGGCGATTACAGCGAAGTCAACGCGCCGCAGATCCTCGACAAGGTGTTGTGGGAGACCTCCGGCCATTGGGACTGGTACCGCGAGAACATGTTCGCGGCGCAATCGGCTGGTGATGAAGCCGAGGACAAGCGCTGGTTTGCGCTAAAGCCGATGAACTGTCCGGGCCACGTGCAGATTTTCAAACATGGCCTGAAGAGCTATCGCGACCTGCCGTTGCGTCTGGCCGAATTCGGCGTGGTGCATCGCTACGAGCCGTCGGGCGCGATGCACGGCTTGATGCGGGTGCGCGGTTTCACCCAGGACGATGCCCATGTGTTCTGTACCGAGCAGCAGCTCGCCGATGAGTGTCTCAAGATCAACGACCTGATCTTGTCGACCTATGCAGATTTCGGCTTCGAGGGCGAACTCACGGTCAAGCTATCGACCCGGCCGGAAAAACGCGTCGGCACCGACGAGATGTGGGATCATGCCGAACGCGTGATGGCGACGGTGCTGCAGGAGATCAAAGCGCAGGGCTCTAACCGCATCAAGACCGAGATCAATCCGGGCGAAGGCGCGTTCTACGGCCCGAAATTCGAATATGTGCTGCGCGATGCCATTGGCCGCGACTGGCAGTGCGGCACCACGCAGGTCGATTTCAATCTGCCGGAACGCTTCGGTGCGTTCTATATCGATGCCGACGGTTCGAAGAAGGTGCCTGTCATGGTACATCGCGCGATCTGCGGCTCGATGGAACGTTTCATCGGCATCCTGATCGAACATTATGCCGGCAATTTTCCGCTCTGGCTAGCACCCATCCAGGCCGTCGTCACCACCATCACCTCCGAAGGCGACGAATACGCCAAGGTGGTTGCCGCTGCCGCGCGGCGCGCCGGCTTGCGGGTCGAGATCGACCTGCGCAACGAGAAGATCAACTACAAGGTCCGCGAGCATTCGCTGGCGAAAATTCCCGCGCTGCTCGTGGTCGGCAAGAAGGAGGCCGAGACTCACTCGGTTTCGATCCGCCGGCTCGGCAGCGAGGCGCAAAAGGTGATGCCGACGGACGAAGCGATCGCCGCGCTGGTCGAAGAGGCCACGCCGCCGGATGTGAAGCGGGAGAACGCCGCAGGGTAAACACCAGTGTCGTCCCGGCGAACGCCGAGACCCATAACCACCGATGCAAATTGTTGATAGGGTTGCGGCCCCAGCCTCGCGCAAGAAAGACATTGGTGGTGATGGGTCCCGGCTCGGCGTTCGCTGCGCTCACTGGGCCGGGACGACGACTAAGAATTTTTTGCCCCGACCCTCAATTCAGCCCTCACAATCGATCTAAACTGGCTACCGCTTACCGCGTTGCCCACCTATCTCCATGATAGGAAATTCGTAAATCAGCACTCGACGAAAGAGACGCTCGTGCCCGACGCCATCGACCTCCTGAAAATCCGCCGCTCGGTAAAACCGCGCGAGATGAGCGGGCCCGGCCCCTCTGCGGCCGAGCTTGAAACCATTCTCACCATCGGTGCCCGGGTGCCCGATCACGGCAAGCTGACGCCGTGGCGATTCATCGTGTTCGAGGGCGACGCGCGGGTCCGCGCCGGCGAGATCATCGCAAACGTGTTCGCGCGGAAAAATCCGAACGCCGCGCCCGCCGATATCGAGGTCGAGAAGCGCCGGCTTACCGATGCGCCTTTGGTGATCGGCGTCGTCAGTTTCACCAAACCGCATCCAAAAGTGCCGCCGTGGGAGCAGGAACTATCCGCCGGCGCCAGCGCGATGAACATCGTCACCGCGGCGAGCGCGCTCGGCTATGGCGCGTGCTGGCTGACCGGCTGGTTCGCGTTCGACCGTGACGTACTCGACGGGCTCGGATTGAAGGTGGACGAAAAGCTCGCCGGTTTTATTCACATCGGCACGCCGTCGAAACCGAGCGAAGACCGCCCGCGGCCGCAACTGTCGGATATCGTGACGCGGTTTTGAATCGTTGCGTCACGCCGCCTGCGATGCGCGCTCGCCAAACCTGAACAGCAGCGCTTCGACCTCGGCCGCGGGTTTCGCCGCGCTGAACAGAAAGCCCTGCACTTCGTTGCAGCCTTCGGCGCGCAACCAGTCGAGCTGGTCCGTGGTTTCCACGCCCTCGGCGGTCGTGGTGATGTTGAGGCTGCGGCCAAGGCCCGAGATCGCCCGCACGATCGCCACGCAATCGGATCGCTCTGCGAGATCCTTCACGAACGAGCGGTCGATCTTGATCTTGTCGAACGGAAAGCTCCGGAGATAGCTCAGGCTGGAATATCCGGTGCCGAAATCGTCCATCGAAATGCTGATACCGAGTTCGCGCAATTGGTGCAGGATCGCAAGGTTCGCCTCGGTCTCGGCCAGAAACAGCGATTCGGTGATTTCAAGCTCGAGCCGCGTTGGCGACAATCCGGAATTTGCTAGCGCCGAGATCACGACCTGAACCAGGTTGCGGCTGCGAAACTGCACCGGCGACAGATTGACGGCGACCTTGATTTCCGCGGGCCATTTCACCGCCTCGCTGCACGCTTCCCGCAACACCCACTCGCCGAGCGGGGCGATCAGGCCGATATCCTCGGCAACGGGGATGAACTCCGCGGGCGAGATCATGCCCTTTTCGGGATGCCGCCAACGCAACAGCGGCTCAAAGCCCGAGATCCGGTCGGCGGCGATGTCCACCAGCGGCTGATAGTGCAGCTCGAATTCGCCATTGCCAAACGCGCGGCGCAGATCGACCTCCATGTCGCGGCGCTTTTGCGCCTGCCGGTCCATCTCGCGCTCGAAGAAGCGGTGAACGCCGCCGCCGTCCGACTTGGCGCGGTACAGCGCCATGTCGGCGTTGCGCATCAGTTCCTCGCTTGTCGCGCCGTCGCCGGGCGAAAGCGCAATGCCGATGCTGGCGCCGATGACGACCTCGATGCCGTCGATGTCATAGCCGGCGCTCAAGATCTGGATCAGCCTGGTCGCAAAGCCGCTCGCTTCCTTCGGCGAGACATCGGAAGCCAGGATAACCGCGAACTCGTCGCCGCCGAGGCGTGCTGCGAGATTGTTGCCGCGAACTTCCGAGCGCAGCCGGTCGGCGACTTGCTTCAGCAGTCGGTCGCCCATCGGATGGCCGAATGAATCGTTGACGTTCTTGAACAAATCGAGGTCGACGCACAACACCGCCACTCGCTTGTTCCCGGGCGCGGCCTGCTCGAGCGCCTGTTTGAGACGGTCCTGATAGAGTTCGCGGTTCGCCAGATTGGTCAGGCCGTCGTGATGGGCCATGTGGGCGATCCGCGCCTCGGCCTGGCGTCGTTCGGTGATGTCGACGATGGCGACGAGATAGCCCTCGCGGCCCTCGAAAGAGACGCGTCGTCCATATGTCAGTACCTCGATCTCGCTGCCATCGGCCTTGAGATGCCGCCAGTGGCGGCCGGAATAGAAGGCATCGCCGATCTCCTTTAGCGCCTCGGCGTGGATTGCACACTCGTCCTCGGGCCAGATTTCCCGGAGCTCCATGCGCAGAAAGGTCTCGCGGCTGTAGCCATAGTGCTGCACCGCTGCGTCATTGACGCTGAGGAACCCGGTCGTCTCCGCGTCGAACACCCACATCGGCATCGGGTTGTTGTCGAACAGCAGGCGAAACGAAGCTTCGCGCCGCTTCAGCGCCGTCACGTCCGAAATCGTCAGCGCGAGAATGTCGCCGAATGCCGTGACGCTAAGCCGGAGGTTACGATCATCGCTGTCGATTTCGAACTGATCCCGGTTGCCGCTGTTGACGACGGCGAGCAAACGCCCGACGACCTCCGGCAGGCATAACAGATTTCCGCCGGCGCTGAGCCGGCGCCACAACAGGCCGCTCGGCGGCAGCTTGAGCAGCCGTGACGTGCCCTGATTGTGGTGGACGATCTGGAAGTCGAACGGCTGGCCGCTCAAATCGCGAATCGTCGCGAGCGACAGCACGCCTTCGTCGGTGGTCGAAAAAATCGCATCCAGCAGATTGTACCGCGAAGCTCGCTCGTTGACGTAAGTCCAGATCAGTGTCCCGCCCCAACGTGAGGACGTCGGCAGAGCCAGGATATCGTAGGTCTGAACCAACCCGTCGCGCACGCAATGCGCGGCGGCGAGATAGGGACGATTGGTTGCAACCGCGCAGGCCGCGGCCTCGCCGAGCGCGGTGGCGCAATCGGGCGGCAGTTCGCTCAAGGGAATGTCCCAGCGGTCGTCCCCCAGCCACTTCTGGACGTAGCGGCCGGTGCGCGACACTTCGAGCGCCTGGTCATTGTGCTTCAAGAGCACGATGTGGTCGGCCAGCTTGCCGAGACTGCCCAGCATGACGTCTTCATAGCGCGGCAGGCTCTCGCCGGGGCGGAGCGCGGCTTGCCATTTGCGGCGCAGCACCGGAACGTCATCGAACATTTCCGTACTTAATTTTCCGGAATTTTTCCTGGCCGCAATCATCGCATTCCCCGCAAACGCAAACCCCAACCCCGCCCGCATCCAATGCCGCACGGCTTAATGCGCTGTAAAAATTGCGAGGCGGTATCGGCAAACCGCCGATTATGACGGTTTTAATTCATCGGATGGTTAGTGCGCGTTAGCGACTATGACAGCCGCTGCGTTTGGAATGCGGCCACTTCAGACGCAGCTTCGCGATCTCGCCGCGCATTGTGCCCGAGGTGTGCCAAAAATATTTCCTTACCCTCCAATCAGAGGGCGCAGGGAGGCCGGGCGCCCGATGCGCCCGATAGCCGCGTGTGCAGTGATAGTGGTAGAACGCACACGCGTTAGTCAGGTCACACCGGAATCACCCGGCACTCCCCGCGCAATGGTTTACGACTTATATCGTGGTCTCCCCGGTGAACGGCTCTTTTGCCACCGTCATTTGCGAAAGTTGGCTTCCGCGAACTTGACACCAGCACCGCGATGTCAGGACCACACGACTTCGCCGTCCGCATCAAGCGCCTTCGTCACAGGCGCCATCCGCGTCCACCGCAGCCCGCCCCGCGTTGATGACGTTGCGCAACGCCCCTCTTTCGGGATCGGATGGCAAATCATGTAGCCTGATTTGCACTTCTGAAAAACAGAAATCTTTTTTCGAAGGGGACTGGACAGGGCAAATCAGCTTGATCCGCCTGAACAAATTCGATTTTGCGCGCAAATCCGGGAAGCTGTAGAAGCCGTAGGGCGGATTGCAGCCGAAGGCGTAATCCGCCGTTTGCGGATCAAGAAGCGGCGGATTACGCCTGTTCGCCGATCCGCCCTACGGACTGGCGATCGGCGGAAGCAAGCCGTAGGCTTTGAGCAGACGATATGTGGCCTGGCCGTCCATGACGCAAAACATTCTCGGGTGGCCGGGCTGCACAACAAAGGCCCTGAGTGTTTCGCGCACCGCGGCCCCAATCAGGTGAGCGTGCTGGATAATCGAGATATCGGCACCAGCGCGGGTCAGGCGATAGATTTGATCGCCGTTCTTGCCACACATGGCCGGGGTCATCTCCCTGAATGCCGTTGGCCCTTTCAATAGGAACGCAGCTGTGTGGCGCCGTCCCGCAACGGTCACGTTGGCGGAGAAATGATCATTCTCCTCTCCACCCCAAGCCTTCTTTGTTGGTTCAGCCAGGAGCCGCGCAATCGTCTCTTTAACGCTTGCTTCCGGCACTTGACTCATAAACGCCATCCACTCGGCGGCGTCGCCAGCTCGCACTTCGCTTATCTGCGCAAACTCGCTGATATCTTCAGGGAGAATTTCGCCGTAGTCATACCCGCCCCAAACTGCCTGCGAGCCGCCCTTCTGAGCGTTGCGGGGATGATCCAGAAAGGGCGCTCCCATGACAATCGGCTCGATCTCGAACCGATTTCCCATGTCATGCAACAAGCCGATCATCGCTTCGCGGTAGCGTTGGAGGTAGCCCTCGCGGAGCGTCATGCGTCCAGTGTCGCTGCAAATGTGCGAAGTATGGTAGGTAACCACCACCGGCTTGCCGTAATCCAACTCGAGATGTACCTGTTGAGAAACGCGGCTGCTGGTGTAGATTTCAGGACAGGGATCGAGCCGCTCGGTGCTCATGAACATGTGCCGCGGCTTTGCGAGGGTGAGAGCTTCCGCGAGCGGCTTCCTCGGCGGAACCCGTAGCTCGACCGTTCGGATTGGTGATGACGGCCACCGAAAACTGTCCGTATCGTCACGGGCGGTTCGCAGATGATCGGCGGTCAGCTCGTACTCATCCAGCATCGCCACTGTGAGGTCAGGCAAGCCATTCCGGCTGAAGCGATAGAGCCGATCATACACCCGGTCGAAGCTCGAAATGCGGTCGTGCTGACGCAGGCCCCGCTCAACAAACTCTGTTTCCCTCGGTTGGAAGGCTCTCACGTCCTCGACATCGATCACTCGCAGGAGGTCGCCGTAAGCGCCGGTGGCAATGTTGTTATCTTGCGCCAGCTTAAGTGCGCCGCCGGTCCAATAGGACTCCTTCAGTACATTGGCGATGATCTCTACGCCAAGTTTGGACTTAACTAGCGGCCTTACAGCGTCCACCTCAACGCGCTTGGCCGAAACAATCCCCGCAACAAACGGATCATAGTTACTGCGCGAAATGCGCAGCACCTGATCCGAAAGCACGTCGACCTTGGACACGTTCTCGGCTTTTCTCAGATTACCAGCGACCCATTCGGTGGTTTCGGCCGGAGTGTGCTTAGCCATTTTGCGGCCCTGATAAGATGTCGCTCGTCCCCGCCGGGAAACGGCTGGCGACATCTCCGCTGCCTTCGCCAATGTGTTTTGCCTCCAAGTCGTCAATATGCTGACGGAACGCTTCTAAAGTCTTTGCCTCAGGCCCACTCAGGTGGCGGCGATTTGCATCAAGGATGGCTAGGACCTTGCGGTTGTTCGGCAGGATAATCGCTCGCATCTTGCGCTGCCACACCTTCGCCAGTTCGCTCTCAGGGTCTTGGCGATAGTCATTGTTTGGCCCGTACTGATCAAACACGGCGCGGTTTTCCGTGAGCGCAGGCTCGATGGCCTTCCGAGCGGAGTCTCGATCAGGATACTCGACCGCACCGAAGAGCGAGTTGATGCGCTCGACGTGCTTGCGTTTCCACTCCCTGATCATGTTGTCCGGAAAATCTGAGGGCGCCTTATCGATAGTTGTGTGACAATTGGCGCAGAGCAGGATCAAATTGTCGTACGAGCCCTTGTCCACCTGAATCAGAGTCGCATCTGCGCGCGGACCCTTTTTGCTGGCCGCGATGATGTGCGCCATCTCTGCGAGGTGAATGTACTTGGTGCCCGTATCGACGAACAGTCGGTTTGCGCATTCGGGGCGCTGGCAGTATCCGCCTGAATCCGCAAACAACCTCAACGTGGTGTGGCGGTCAGGATCGGCTTGGCCGCGACTACAAGGCATGGGAAAACCGAAGATAATGCTGTTGAGCTAGGGGATGCAAGCAAAGGTAATTCTCTGTCTAGCAATGTTCAAGGCAATTGCGGCGACAGTGCATTCAATCGAACGCACCCTTCCCGCGACCCCGCTAGTGCGCGACGACCTCGACTTCGCCGTCGACGCCGTTGACGACATTGAAGGGACGCTCGTAGACCTTACCCTCGTTCTTGGCGATGGCGCGATATTCACCTTCCGACAGAACGACGCGGGGGAATGCGCCGATCGATTCCTTGATGACGTCGCCGCCCGGCGTGATCACCGACCACGCGGTGTTCGCCAATGCTTCGCCGCCCCGGTCGCTGACCAGTTTCAGCGTAATGACGGCGGCGCGATGAGTGATGATGACGTCGGTCAGCTTACCGGCCTGAACGCGAATATCTGAGCGCACCACCGAATTGGCAACGGAAGTGGCATCGCCGTAGTTGGAAATGATGTAGTAGGTGCCCTCCGGCAGCAGCACGACATCGCCGGCGGCGACGTTCGGCACCAGCGAAGCGCGCTCGCCAACATCAAACTGGCTGCCCTTGTAGATCGCGAACGAAATCTGGTTCTGCGGAATCTTCGAGGCGCCGACGCGGCCCTCGATCCGCAACCCCCCCGCCGGAAGCACGAAGGATTCGCGGTCGGTCTCCGACTTCAGCGTTACCGCCCGCACCGCACTGACGAGGCCAAGCGCGACATGGATGACATAGCTGCCCGGCGGCAGCACGATGTTGGGGGTCGCCCCGCGCTCCTCGCGGATCATCTTGAAGGTGCCGGTCTCGTCGGGACGGTCCGAAAACACCCGCCACACCAGCCCCGAGTTGATGACCGGCATGTCTTTGCCGAAACGCGCCGTCAACGACAACACGGCTTGGCCCGCCGTCGACACGCCGGGCGGCGGGGCCACCGGCGGCGCGACCGCGATGGAAGGTTGCGTCAACGGCGCCGGCAGGCTCGGGATCGACGCCGGACCGGAGGGCGGCGCAAGGTTCATGGCCGGCGCCGAAGGCTCCGGGACCGATACCGGAGGCACCGGCGGCCCGTGATCAGTGAACATCTGCGCCGAGGCCGGGGCCGGAATTGCAAAAGCGAGCAATGCCGCGAGCGCGAGCACGACCTTTAGGCGTTCGCCTCGCCCGGTTCGACTGATGCCATTACCCCCTGTCGTCGTCATTTCGCATGCTTTTCACCGAAAACGGGGCAAATTCAAGCCTCCCGACCAGCCGGACCGGAACCGGCGGGAAGTCTTGGGTGTTATTTCCACCAGGCCGCGCTCCAGTCACAATCCCCGCCTAGCCCATCCTGACCCTCGGGATAAGCGGCATAAACCATGCTTGTGATCGATTCTAGCGGGGCCAAGCCGTCGCGCATAGTCTTGCGCGCAGGAGATCTTCGGTGCTGGATATTTTGATCGGACGCAGCCAAAACGGGCAAAACGGGACTGAAGGCCGCGACAAGGTCGGCCTCGGCAGCATCCGTCGGCCGGTGATCGGGCTGGCGCTGGGCGGCGGCGCCGCCCGTGGACTTGCCCATATCGGCATTGTCCGGACCCTGATTACCCATGGCATCGTTCCCAATGTGGTGGTCGGCACCTCGATTGGAGCGGTGGTCGGCGGCGCCTATGCGGCGGGTCATCTGGATACGCTTGAGCAATGGGCGCGCCGCCTGCAGCCGCGGAATATCCTCGGCTACCTCGATATCCGTCTCAACGGTTCTGGCCTGATCGGCGGCGACAAGTTGGCAGCGCAGCTCGAGGCCGCGATGGGCCCGATCCTGGTCGAGGAACTACCTATTAAATTTGCCACCGTTGCAACGGAAGTCCGCACCGGCCACGAGATCTGGCTGACCCATGGCCGTATGGTCGACGCGATGCGCGCCTCTTACGCGCTGCCCGGGATCTTCTCGCCGGTGCTCGTGGGCGACCGCTGGCTGGTTGACGGCGCGCTGGTCAACCCGGTGCCGGTGTCGGCGGCGCGTGCGCTCGGCGCGGAGATCGTGATCGCCGCCAACCTCTCGAGCGACGTGTTCACGCACTCCACGACGATCTATGCGCATGGCCCGTCGTCGGAAACGCCGGAGGCCGTGATCGAAGCCACGCCGCCGAAGCGCGGGCTCGGAAAATTCTTTTCGCCCGAGCGCACCATGAAGCGCGAATTTTTCGGCAGCGGCGGACGGCCGGGCATCTCCTCCGTGATGGTCGATGCTTTCAACATCATGCAGGACCGCATCACCCGCGCCCGCCTCGCCGGCGATCCGCCCGACCTGTTGATCTCGCCCCGCGTCGGCCAAATCGGCTGGTTCGATTTCCATCGCGCCGACGATCTGATCGGCTTCGGCGCGCGCGCCGCCGAACGCGCCATCGACTCGATCCAGGAGGCGATCCACATTCTGGCGCCTGGTTCCGGCGCCTCCGGCAAGACGAGCACGGTAATCGACAAGGAGCCCTGAACGTCGCGGCGAGACCTCAATCAGGCGGTCTTGATGTAGTCGCGCAACGCTTCCTGCTCGGCCTCATATTCCCGGACCCGCCACTTGACGATGTCGCCGATCGAGATCAGGCCAACGACCCTGCCGTCCTCGACCACAGGCAAATGCCTGAATTTTCCCGACGTCATCATCTCCATGATCGCGCTGACGGTGTCGGACTGCTTGCAGCTGACGACCTTGCGCGTCATGACCGCGCTGACCGGCTCGTCGAGCACACTGGCACCGCGTTCGCCGAGCGCGCGCACGATGTCGCGCTCCGACAGGATGCCTTCGATACGGCCTTGGCCCATCACCAGCACGGCACCGATCTTGCGTTCCCCCAGCATCTTGATCGCAGCGGCTAGCTTGGCGTCCGGCTCGACGCTCGCAATCTGATGGCCCTTGGTATCGAGAATTGCACGTACCGTCATTGTCGTCTCCTTGAAGCCGGTCGCGCCCGTTAAAGCGAAGCGCGATCCTTGTTCTTTTGAGTCTTCAATCAACAGTTCCGCGCCGATTTTGTTGCAGGCGCGTTCGGCAGGCACAGCTATTTAAGCACGTTTGCGGGCTTATGCCTTGCCTCTTAGCCGCGGCAATGATGATGGAAATCGCGCTGCGTCGCAAGCGACGATCAGCCGCTGTGCGACGCGTCGGAAGACGACGCATCCGCAGCATTTTTCACGGCGCGCGGTACTGGGTCGAACAGCGAAAACAACACCAAGCCCGCCAGGAAACCGCCGATATGCGCCTGCCAGGCGACGCTGGCGCCGTCGGCGCCGATCGCGATCGATCCGACGCCGAAGATGATGTTGACGCCGAACCAGATTGCGAGAAAAGCCAGCACGCGCGAATTGCGCAAAGCCCGCATCAGCGACAGCGCCGGCACCCGTGCTGCGGCGTCGGCGTCGCCGCGGTTAAACGACAGGAAGCTTCCCCTGACGAAGGCAAAACGGATCGCGGCCGCCATGGTGCCGGACACCGACGCCGAGGCGCCGATCATCGGCGCCACCGCGTGCTCATGGGTGACGAGATGCGCCAGCGCGCCGGCGGCCGCCGTCACCGCCATGAACAGGAAGAACCGCATCGCGCCAAAGCGACGCGCCAGCGCGCTGCCGAACGGCAACAACCAGAGCACGTTGAAACCGATATGGCTGAGATTGGCGTGCAGCAGCGAATAAGTGACAAACGTCCAGACCTTGGCGCCGGCGCCGCCGGGAAAATCGATCGCCAACAGCGTTGAATCGTAGCGTTTCGGAATGAATCCGAATACGTCGATGGTCCAGTTCTCGAGTTCCGGCGGCAGCAGCACGCGCAAGTGAATGAGCGCAAGCAGCAGCACATAGGCGGTAAGCGGAGCCGGCAGCGTCAGAAGCGGCTCGCGCGGGGCCTGCGGGGCGTCCTGCGGCAATTCTTCCGGGTATTGCGGTGGGGCTTCCAAGGGGTCGAAGGCCTTAAGGCAGCGGCTCTTGCGAGCGATTGCGCCCCAATAGGCGGCTTGGCGGTGCGGCGCAAGCACGGGATCGCCGCCAGAGCCGCGAATTGTCAAAGAAAAAGGGAGGGCTCTGAGAAAGCCCTCCCTCGTTTGTGCCGGTCGTTTTTCGCGCAGAGAGCCCAGGGCGACATCCCCACCCCTCCCCGCGCGATGACCAAACCTGTTTGACGCCACCTGTGTAACAACCTCACCGGCCCTTGGAGAAAACCGGCGAGCGCCTCCACTGCGCGGACATTAGCAGCCTTCCACCGATCCCCAACCGCATAGTTAATTTAACGTTAACGGCACAAAGACGCCGCCAAACAAGCGGAAATCCATCCGCGGCATGGACGCTGCAGTGCCTCTCTTGCAAAACAAACCGGGGAATGCGCGTGCGCGAGAGCGGGACAGAACTGTCCCGCCGGCCCATTCGCCGGGGCAAGGTTGAGGTATGAAACATCCGTCAAACCGCGAGTTCTTTGCCTATTGGGACGAGAAGCGCGGCAGCGCGCGGGCACCCGACCGCAGCGACATCGAGCCCGCCGCCGTACGCGACCTGCTCGGCGACATTTTCGTGCTGTCTTGCGATGCGGCCGCTGGCTATCCGTTTCGGGTCGCCGGCACGAGGGTTTGCGCGCTGCTTGGCTGCGATCTGAAGGATCGCAGTTTTTCGGCGCTGTTTGAGCCGCGGGGACGCCGCGAGATCGAAGACATCATCGCGGTGGTGGCGGAAGAAATGCAGGTCGCCGTCGCCGGCATCACCGCGACTTCAGAAGATGGTTCGCCGGCGAATCTGGAATTGCTGCTGCTGCCGTTCAACGCCCGCGCGCACGCTCCGCTGAGCCTGACTGGACTATTGGCACCATTCGAAAGCGAGCCGAGGGTGCTGCGGGATTTCAAATTGACCTCATGGCGATATCTCGGCCACCCGCCGCAGCGCCTCGTCCCCCGCGCGTTGCGCAAGCTCAAGATAGCGCGCGGCTTCATGGTGTATGAAGGCCTGAGCTAGAACCTCTCCCCCGTCTGCAGTTCGAACGGCGGCGCGCCGGCGATCGCCGCGCCGATTGACACCGGCGTGCAGCGGCCTCAGGTTGCACGCCGAGTTCAAGTGGGACTGCGGCATTGCGCAATCGCTGGGGAATCCTCGCCGTCCTGTTCGTGGTTCGCGCCGCCATGGCGTTCCAATTCCAGAGCGTCGCCGCGGTTGCACCACTGCTTTCCCGCGAATTCGGTGTCAGCCTGGCCGATATCGGGGTTCTGATCGGACTGTATTTCGCACCCGGCGTCGCCTTGGCCATGCCCGGCGGCGCTATCGGGCAAAGGTTCGGAGACAAGACGACCGTGCTCGGAGCTCTGCTGTTGATGCTGGCGGGAAGCGTGGCCATGGCCTTCGCTGCCTCCTGGAGCGTCCAGATCGCCGGCCGGCTTGTTGCTGGTGTCGGTGGCGTGATCCTCAGCGTTCAGCTGACGAAGATGCTGACGGACTGGTTTGCGGGCAAGGAGATCGCGACCGCGATGGCGATCTTCGTCAATTCGTGGCCTGCGGGTGTCGCGATCTCGCTGCTGCTGATGCCCCTGATCGGCACACGCTATGGTGTCAGCGCCGTCCATCTGAGCGTTGCCGCCTTCAGCTTCTGTTGCATGGTGCTGCTCGCGGTCACGTACCGGTCGCCGGGCGATGCGGCGGCGGCTTCAACAACAAGTTTGCGTCTAGATCGCAATGGCGCCGTCGCGATGATCGCGGCTGGCTTGATCTGGGGCTTGTTCAACGTCGGCTTCGCGGTGATCTTCTCATTCGGGCCTTCGATGCTGGTCGAACGTGGCTGGTCGATCGCAGCGGCAGGTTCAACGATCAGCATCGTCTTGTGGCTGGCGGTGATTTCCGTTCCGCTGGGCGGCTTTATTGCAGATCGGACCAAACGACCTGAACTTGTTCTGGTCGCAAGCTGCATCGTGTTCGCGATCCTGATGACAGCGCTGCCGCGCAGCAGCGCGGTCGTTTTTATCGTGGTCGCGCTTGGTCTCATCAGCGGGCAGCCGGCGGGTCCGATCATGAGCCTGCCGGCGCGCGTGCTGCAGCCGGCGACGCGGGCGATCGGCATGGGTCTGTTCTTCACTGTGTTTTATGCCAGCATGATGCTCGGCCCGATCGTCGCTGGCGCCTGCGCCAAATGGGCCGGCAGCGCCGCTGCGGCGTTCGATTTCGGCGCCGCCGCGATCCTGGCGTGTCCGGTTTTGCTTTGGGGTTTCAATCGCGTTCCGCGGCTCATTCCCCGCCCAACGTGAGTGCCCACACTTCGTGCAACCGCCGCTAACGGCTCATTAACCTTGCTGGCCGTAGGGTCTAACGGCACCGAAAAAGCGGTTGTCGGGTGGCGACGATGGCGTTGGCGAACAAGAAATCGATTCTTCCGGCCGCCGAAGAACGACGGCGCTTTCAGCGCGTAAAAGTCCACCTGCTCGGCCGTTACATGCTGCCGGACCGGCGCGAATTTCCTTGTCAAATCATCAATATGTCGCCGGGTGGGCTGGCGCTGCTGGCGCCCGGCATCGGCAATGTCGGCGACCGCGTGATCGCCTATCTCGATCATATCGGCCGGGTCGAGGGCAAGATCACCCGCATCATCGACAACGGTTTTGCCATGACCGTGGGCGCGACCGCGCGCAAGCGCGACAAGCTCGCAGCGCAACTGACCTGGCTTGCCAACCGCGACATCCTCAACTTGCCGGAAGACCGGCGTCACGACCGTATCGTGCCGCGCAACCCGATTGCCCTGCTGACGCTCGAGGACGGCACCAAGATGACCTGCCGGGTTATCGACATGTCGCTGTCCGGCGCCGCGATCGCTGCGGAAAACCGCCCGCCCCTAAAATCCCTGGTCATGCTCGGCAAGGTCCAGTCCCGGGTGGTGCGAAACCTCGAAGAAGGTTTTGCACTCGAGTTCGTCCACCAGCAGAACTCCGACACCCTCGAAGACAGCGTTACCGCGCGGTAAAGCCGCGCGCCCCACATTTCGCGCTTTTTACGGCCTGAAGGAGGTGTCCGCTTTGCCGGATGCCGTACTTCAGTCCTCCGGCACGCGCCCTCACTTCAGTTAACGCAGCCCAATTTTGCCGCCGCAACCGCTGGATTGACCGGCGGCGGGACCTTAACGCGTAAAATTTGAATCAGTTGCAGTCGTTTAAAATTCTAATCGAATTCTACTCAAGTATAGATCGAATTAGCCCCAGTTTTTACTTGCCTTAGTTTCAAATGGACTTGGTGTACTTAGCGGCGGCGCAAAGCCTTTGTGCGAAACGTGGTCCCAACAAGAAACGGGGGCCACGATGTTTGGGTTCAGGGGGCAGAGAACGGGATTGGCGGTGATCGTCATCCTGGCGGGATTGAATGCGCCGGCGCGCGCCGGTGACGAACGAGCACTTTATGCCAGCCTTGGCGACACCACGCGTGCGCCGATCGGCTGGGTCGAATTCTGCACCGAAAATCCCGGCGAATGCCGCGGCGGCGCGTCACAACCACGCGATATCGTGATGTCGCAGACGGCATGGCGGGATTTGTTGCGGGTCAACCGCTGGGTCAACGAGACCGTCAAGCCGATGACCGACATGGATCATTGGGGCGTCATCGAGAAATGGTCGTTGCCGACGGACGGCTACGGCGACTGCGAGGACTACGTGCTGTTGAAGCGCAAGATGCTGATGGACGCCGGCTGGCCGCGCGAGGCGCTGCTGATCACGGTGGTGCGCGACAAGAAGGGCGAAGGCCACGCCGTGCTGACCGTGAAGACCGACAAGGGCGAGTTCATCCTCGACAACCAGAACGAGAACGTCGTGGCCTGGACCGAGACCGGCTACCGCTTCGTCAAGCGTCAGTCGCAGAGCGACCCGAATATATGGGTCTCGCTTGGCGACAACCGCCCGGCGGTTGCCACCGCCAGCGCCCGCGACCACTGACAACGAGATAACGGAGACACGCGACCCGGTCACATCCCCACCCCTCCCCGTCCCAGACCGGATCGCGCGCGGCCAGCTCTCCCCCAAGAGCTGGCCGCAACTTTTTTGCGCCGCCGCAAGTGTGGTTTTATGTGGGCCGCGAGCTGGCGGTTGTGGTAAACGCTTGGGGAACCTTGGCTTTCAGACGGGCTTGGAAGTCCCATGATCGAAGTCAATTCGCAGGATGCAAAGACCGGCGGCATCGCCCAGATCGGCTCGCAGCCGATCGCACTCGCCGCCGCGGCACTGGTCGTCCTCCTGGTCGGCGCCGGCGGAATCGGACTATGGCGGGCTTACACCGGCACCTCGCCCGAACCGGACCGCGTCGTTGCCGCTCGTCAGCTGCAGGCGAAAACCGCACAGACCTCCGAACGGCTGGTCGAGAAGACCAAGGACCTCGAGGTCACCCAGCAGGAGTCGATCGACCAGTTGCAGGTGGTGC
>WNFM01287880.1_pt1 | contig 47197 bp, 45 predicted proteins | sample 5400271 | NCBI WGS metagenome assembly WNFM01 (sample SAMN13153352, study PRJNA577476) | soil metagenome | isolation source: 60 cm saprolite on Douglas fir-dominated hillslope | place: USA:California | collected 2013-09-17
GCACTTCGACGGCGAATGGATCGAGATGATGCCGCAGAAGACGATCAAGAAGCAGATCAAGGTTTTCATTCCGGTCTTCGCGCTTCCTCCGCTGGCCGCGCACGTCGCCACGCTGGCAAAAGAGGGGCACCTTTTGCGCAGCCTCAGTGGGCGGCCCGTCAACCCGCCAAACTTTCGCGCGAGACTCGGCGAAGATATGGAGAAGGCCGGTCTCGGCGACCTCGACTTGCACTTTCACGATCTGCGCGGAACGGCGATCAATGACATGCTGAACGCGGGCGCCACCAACGCCGAGACGGCGTCGATTAGCGGACACGTCATTGCCGAGGGCGGACAAGCGGGGTTCGGCGCCTATGCCGAGCGGAGCCGCACGCTAGCGCTTGGCGCCTTCAAAAAATGGGCCGCGACGATCGCCGGAACGCCGAAGATTGTGGCCTTCGGAAACCGTCCTGGAAACTAGTGGAAACCATGACAGTAACCTATTGATTTAACTGATATACACTCTCCTCCACTTCAACCGCTTCGCCGTCTATTCCGTCGCCGCCAATGTCGTCGCCGTGCCGATCACCGGCTTCTGGGTGATGCCGTGGGCGATGGTGTCGTGTGCCCTCATGCCGCTCGGCCTCGAATCCTGGGGGCTCGCCGCGATGGGGTGGGGCATCGATGCGATCATCGCCATCGCGCATGGCGTTACCGCCTGGCCGGGCGCCGTCGTCGTGCTGCCGGCGATGCCGCTCGCCGGCTTGCTGCTGGTCACCGTCGGCGGCCTATGGCTGTGCATCTGGCAGGGGCGGTGGCGGCTCTGGGGCACGGCGCCGATCGTCGCCGGCCTCCTCGCCATCGCGCTCGTCCGGCCGCCCGATCTCGTCGTCGCGGGCGACGGCAAGCAGATCGCCGCGCTGGCGGCGGATGGCAGCTACATGCTCGCCGGCAAGACCAAGGCGATGAATCTGGAGACCTGGACGCGACGTGCCGCGAGCAATGCCGGGGAGGCCTTCCCGGCCGAGGGCATCAGCGCCGACGGCTTGCTCGCCTGCGACCGGCTCGGCTGCATCTACCGAGCCGGCGGGCGGCGCGTCGCCCTGCTGCGCGACCCGCAGGCGCTCGACGAGGATTGTCGCGGCGTCGATCTCGTCGTCAGCCCCGAGCCGGCGCGCCGGCGCTGTCGCGGCGCGATACCTGTCATCGATCGCTTCGATCTCTGGCGTGGCGGGACCCACGCCATCTGGTTGACGCCCGATGCGATCACCATCGAGACCGTCGATGGCTGGCGCGGCGAGCGGCCGTGGGTCCCCAAGCACATTCCGCGGGACCCGTCGCGCAGCCCGTCGGCCCCGGGAGGCCGGCCGGGCGTCGCCAAGACCGTCAGTAGCGGCGGATGAGGCCGACCAAGCGGCCCTGCACCTTGACCCGGTCGGGACCGAAGATGCGCGTCTCGTAAGCCTTGTTAGCCGGCTCCAGGGCGATCGAGGCGCCGCGTCGACGCAGCCGCTTCAGGGTCGCCTCGATATTGTCGACCAGGGCGACGACGATGGCGCCGTTATCGGCGGTGTCGCAGCGCTGGATGACGACGGTGTCGCCGTCGAGGATGCCGGCATCCTCCATGCTGTCGCCGGCGATTTCGAGCGCGTAATGCTCGCCGCTGCCGAGCAGGCTGGCCGGCACGCCGACCGTGGTGTCCTGGTCGCGCAAGGCGGCGATCGGCGTGCCGGCGGCGATGCGGCCATAAAGCGGCAGCTCGACCGCCTCCGCCTCGGCAGCAGTCGGTGCGCCGGGCAAGGCGGCCTTGAAATCGCCGCGGATCACGGTCGGTGAGAAGCGGCGCCCGGCCAAGGTTTCGCCGCCGGGGTCGCCGGGGGGAGCGAGGTGATCGGCGGCCGGAACGTCGCCGATCGACATCTCTTCCGGTCGCTTCATCACCTCGAGGGCGCGCGCCCGATGCGGCAGGCGGCGGATGAAGCCGCGCTCCTCAAGCCCGCTGATCAGGCGGTGGATGCCCGATTTCGACTTGAGGCCGAGGGCTTCCTTCATCTCCTCGAAGGAGGGCGAGACGCCATCTTGCGCGAGACGGTGATTGATGAACATCAGGAGTTCATGTTGCTTCTTGGTGAGCATTGCTTCCCCGGCGGAGCTGACGTTGCGGTCAGGAACAAAACAAAAACAGTAGGCGATGTTCTAGTTTAGTTCGCCGGCCTCGTCAAGCCGGTTTTACGTAAATAATGTGTCGTTATTTTTCAGATGCTCGTCAGACCGGCGGCAAAGGGGATGATCGGCACGCGCTCGCCGGGCCGCGCCGCCGGCGCTAGGGGCGGGCGGACGACGAGGCAGTCAGCCTGGGCGAGCAGCGACAGCATCGAGCTGTCCTGTCGCTGCCGCGGCTCGTCCTGGCCCGCAAGTAATCCTGCCGTCGGTCATTGGCCTCCAGCGCCACCGCGAGGCGGGCGGTTTGCGGCGCCTGCTCGTCGCGCGCGATGCCCAGCATGGTCTCCAAGGCCGGCTTGAGGAAGAGCAGAGCGCAGACCAGGCTCGACACCGGATTGCCGGGCAGGCCGAGCATCGGCGTGCCCTTGAGGCGGCCGACCATCAGCGGCTTGCCCGGACGCATGGCGATCTTCCAGAAATCGAGCTCGAGCCCGTTCGCCGCCAGCGCGCTCTGCACGAGATCGTGCTCGCCGACCGAGGCGCCGCCGGTCGTCACCAGCATGTCGGCCCCGGCGGCGCCCGCCGCAAGGGATCGCAGGCTGGCGGGATCGTCGCGGGCGATGCCGAGCTGCAGCGGGATGCCGCCGCAGGCGGTGACCAGCGCGCCGAGCGCCAGCCCGTTCGAGCTGACGATCTGATTGGCGCCGACCGGGTCGCCCGGCAGCACGATTTCGTCGCCGGTCGCCAAGATGGCGATGCGCGGCCGGCGGCGAACGCTGAGCCACGGGCGGTTCATCGCCGCGGCGAGGCCGACACCCCGGGCGCTCAGCACGGTGCCGGCGGCAAGACCGCGATCGCCGGTGCGGAAATCGAGCCCTTCGGGCCTGACATAGCGTCCGGCCGGGGCGCCTTCCCGCACGGTGACCCAGTCACCGTCCTGTGCGGTGTCCTCCTGGATGACGATGCAATCGGCGCCTGCCGGCACCGGCGCGCCGGTAAAGATGCGGACTGCTTCGCCGGCGCCGACCCGGCCGGCGAAGGCACCGCCGGCCGGTGCCGCGCCGACGACGCGCAGCCGGGCGGGAACCGAGGCGACATCGGCGGCGCGCACCGCGTAGCCGTCCATCGCCGAGACGGCAAAGGGCGGCTGCGTCCGCCGCGAGACGACGTCCTCGGCGAGCACCCGGCCGAGCCCTTCGCTCACCGCCACCTGCTCGGCGGCGAGCGGTTTGAGCGGTGCCAGGAAACGGCGAAGCGCCTCTTCCACCGATAGCATCAAATAGCCTCGTAAGTACCGGATTTTCCCCCGGATTTCTTTAACAAGCGAATTGCGGTGATGGTCATGCCGCGATCGATCGCCTTGCACATGTCATAGACCGTAAGGGCGGCGACCGCGACTGCGGTCAGCGCCTCCATCTCAACGCCGGTGCGGCCCGCTACCTTGCATGTGGCAGTGATGTCGACGGCGTGGCGGGCGGGATCGCAAGTGAGATCGACGGTGACGGCGGTGAGGGCAAGGGGATGACAGAGCGGGATGAGATCGGCGGTCCGCTTGGCGCCCATGATGCCGGCCAGCCGTGCCACCGAGAGCACGTCACCTTTCTTGATGCCGCCCGCCATGATGCGCTGGAGCGTCGCCGGCTGCATCAGCACGCTGCCGCTGGCGACGGCGATGCGCGCGGTCTCGTCCTTGGCCGAGACATCGACCATGACAACGCGCCCTTGGCGGTCGAAATGCGTCAGCTCGCTCATGCGCCTGCATGCTCTTTCTGCGACGGTGCGGCAAGCAAGGCGCGGGTCGCCGCCGCGACATCCGGCTGCTTCATCAGCGATTCGCCGACCAGGAAGCAGCACGCCCCGACGCGCGTCATGCGGGCGAGATCGTCGGGCGTGTAGAGGCCGCTCTCGCTGACCAGAATCCGCCCGGCCGGCAACCGGCTACCAAGCTCTTCCGTGACCGAAAGATCAACCGTCAAGGTCTTGAGATTACGGTTGTTAATACCGATCAACGGAGATCTCAGGCGAAGCGCGCGGTCGAGCTCCGCCCGGTCATGCACTTCGATCAGCACGTCCATGCCGAGCGCCTGCGCCACGCTTTCCAACTCGGCTGCAGCGGCATCGCTCAGCGCTGCCATGATGAGCAGCACGCAATCGGCGCCGAGCGCGCGGCTCTCGACGATCTGATAGGGATCGAGCATGAAATCCTTGCGCAGCACCGGCAAGGCGCAGGCGGTGCGGGCGGCGGCGAGGTATTCCGGACGCCCCTGGAAATGCGGCGCGTCGGTCAGCACCGAGAGGCAGGTGGCGCCGCCCGCCGCATAGGCCTCGGCCAGCGTCACGGGGTCGAAATCGGCGCGGATGATGCCACGGCTCGGCGAGGCGCGCTTGATCTCGGCGATCAGGCCGTAGCGTCCGGCGGCGAGCGCGGCGCCGAGCGCCGCGATGAAGCCGCGCGGTGGTGGCGCCGCGCGCGCCGCGCCCTCGGTCTCGGCAAGGCTGCGCGCCTGCTTGGCGCGAACGATCTCGTCGCGTTTGCCGGCGCAGATGCGGGCGAGGACGTCGCTCACGGCGCCTCCTTGGCAGTGGGCGGCGGTGCATTGGTGATTTCGACCATGCGCTCAAGGGCGCGGCCGGCGGCGCCACTGTCGATCGTCTTGGCCGCCAGGGCAATGCCGGCGCGCAGATCCGCCGCCTTGCCGGCGACATGCAGCGCCGCCGCGGTGTTGAGCAGGACGATGTCGCGGATCGCACCGGTCGCGCCGGCGAGCAGGGCGCGCATCGTCGCAGCATTGCCGGCGGGGTCGCCGCCCTTGAGATCGGCGAGGGTGGCGCGCTTCAGCCCGAATTCCTCGGGGGTGAGCTCGAAGGTGGTGACGGTGCCGTTCTCGAGCGCCGCGACCTGTGAGGGTCCCGTCGTCGTCAGCTCATCGAGGCCGCTGCCATGCACGACCCAGGCGCGCTTGCTGCCGAGCTTGCCGAGCACCTCGGCCATCGGCTTCACCCATTGCGGGGCGAAGACGCCGACGAGCTGGCGCTCGGCGCCCGCCGGGTTGGAGAGCGGCCCCAGCAGGTTGAAGATGGTGCGAGTGCCGAGCTCGACGCGGGTCGGCCCGACATGGCGCATCGCGCTGTGATGGCGCGGCGCCATCAGGAAGCAGATGCCGGCCTCCCACAGGCTGCGCTTCACCAGCGCCATGTCGGCATCGATATTGACGCCAAGCGCCGCCAGCACATCGGCCGAGCCGCAATGCGAGGAGAGATTGCGGTTGCCGTGCTTGGCCATCGGCACGCCGGCGCCGGCGAGGACGATGGCGGTCGCGGTCGAGATGTTGAAGGTGCCCGATCCGTCACCCCCGGTGCCGGCTGTGTCGAAGGCCTCGGGCGGCGCCTCGATCGACAGCGCCTTGGCGCGCATCGTGCGGGCGGCACCGGTGATCTCGTCGACGGTCTCGCCGCGCACCCTGAGCGCCATCAGGAAGCCACCCATCTGCGCCGGCGTCGCATTGCCCGACATCATCACGTCGAAGGCGGTCGCGGCATCGTCCTCGCTCAGCCGTTCGCCGGAAGCGACGCGGCCGATCAGCGCCTTGAGATCGACCATGTCGGAGCTCATGCCGCGATGCTCGCCGCCGTCGCCAGGCGCAGGAAATTGCCGAGCAATTGATGGCCGCCGATCGAGGCGATGCTCTCGGGGTGGAACTGCACGCCGTGGAGCGGTCGCTCGCGATGCTGCAGCCCCATGACAATGCCGTCATCCGTCTCGGCGGTGATGGTCAGGCTGTTCGGCCAGCCGGCGCGGTCGACGATGAGAGAGTGATAGCGCGTCGCCTCGAACGGGTTGGGCAGCCCGGCGAAGACCCCGCTGCCGCCGTGCCGGATGGCGCTGAGCTTGCCGTGCATCGGCTGCGGGGCGCGCACGACGTGGCCGCCGAAGACCTGGCCGATGACCTGATGGCCGAGGCAGACGCCGAGGATCGGCAGGTTGCCGGATTCGCGCACGAGATCGAGGCAGATGCCGGCGCGGTCGGGATCGCTCGGTCCCGGCGAGATGACGATGCCCTGCGGCCGCATGGCGAGCGCCGCCGCGACGCTGAGCGCGTCGTTGCGCTTGACGACGACCTCGGCGCCGAGCTCGCCAAGATAGTGCCAGAGGTTGTAGGTGAAGCTGTCGTAATTATCGATAAGCAGAAACATGTCAGGGGCTTACAGCCAGTTGCTCAGGCGCCGATCGGGGCCGGATCGCGCCTCGTTATATCAGGTCGCGGCGAGGAGCGGAATGCGGCGTCTCTCGCGGCGCCGGCCCGGCGCCGCTATGGCAAGGAAAAATTAGCATAATCCGGTGACACTCGACCGATGTGCAGTAAGCCATCATCGGCCGCGTGCCGGCGGTTTGGTCGATGATCCTCGATCAGGCGGCAAGACAGAGCCCGGTTACCTACACGCCATGCGGGCCCGAAACCGATCGCTCGTCGTGGAATCCGTGGCTTGTGCAGTTTTTCGACTACTGGCTGTCGATAAGACCGAGGAACCGCCTTCCCGGCCGGCAGCATTTCGACCCGCTCGACATACCGCTCATCATGCCGCGCGTATGGATCCTCGATGTCCTGCGCGCGCCGCTGCGCTATCGCTATCGCCTGGCCGGCACCAAGGAAGTCGAGACCTTGCAGCGCGAGGTCACCGGCAAAATGTTCGATGAAGTGCACCCGCATCTGCGCGGCCAGGGCGAAGCCTTCGGCCGGCTCGACGAGATGGCACAGACCGGCATCGCGACCTATCGGCGGGGCCGCGTCGTCGCGGTGCATCACAAGGAGCATCTGACCGTCGAGAACTGCATGGTGCCATTGGGACGCGACGGCAAGACGGTCGACATGATCGCCGCCTGCTCGGTACTTTATCGGCTCGACGGCCGCGAGAACTAGCCGCCTTTTCGGCTTCCCGTTAACCACGATCCGCTCTATAAACCTGACAGTTCACTGTAAGGTTGGGGCGATCGGCGGAGAGGGATGATGAATATCGGCGCCTTGGCGAAGACGACGGGAATCGCGGCGAAGACGATCCGCTACTACGAGAGCGTCGGCCTGCTCGCGGCGCCGGCACGCTCGGAAGGCAATTACCGCGTCTATGGCGAACGCGACGAGGCGACGTTGCGTTTCGTCCAGCGCGCCCGCCATCTCGGCTTCTCGATCAAGGAGGTCGGCGATCTCGTCGCGCTGTGGCGCGACCAGCACCGCGCCAGCGCCGATGTCCGCGCCCTGGCGACGGCGCATCTCGGCGAGATCGAGCGCAAGCTCGGCGAGCTCGAGGTGATGCGCGCGACACTCCGCCACCTGATCAGACGCTGCCATGGCGACACGCGGCCGGACTGCCCGATCATCGACGAGCTGGCGGTCGGGGCGGAATAGCATGGGCCGTCCCCGCAAGACGAGGCGTGCACCGCCGATTCTGAAGCGCCTCGCGCAGGCCATCGAGACGCGCTGGCGGACGATTTTGCGCGGCGTGCTCGCCGCGGCGCTCGTGCTGGCGATCGGGATCGTCATCGGCGTGGCGTTGACCGACCGCGCGCCGCCGTCCAAGCCGGCGCACCGCGTCGTCGAGGCGCCGGTGATCCATCCGGCGCCGCCCGCCGAGATGCCGCCCGCCGAGACGCCGCGGCAGGATGCCGTGCTGCCGCCGGCGGCCCCGGCGCCCGCGCCGCCGGTGGGGCATGGCGAGCCGACCTGGCTGCGCTTTGCCGTGAAGCCGCCGGCGATCGAGGGGCGGGCGATGGTCGCGATCGTTCTCGACGATCTCGGTCTCGACCGCAAGCGGACGGAACGGGCGATCGCGCTCCCCGCCCCGCTGACCCTGTCCTTCATGACCTATGCCGAGGAGCTGCCGCGCCAGACCGGCTTGGCGCACGGCGCCGGGCACGAGCTGCTGCTGCACGTGCCGATGGAGCCGCTCGACGCGCATCTCGACAGCGGCCCGAACAGCCTGCGCACGGGGCTCGGCCACGACGAGCTGTTGCGCCGGCTGCGCTGGGGGCTCGACCGTTTCTCCGGCTATGTCGGGATCAACAATCACATGGGCAGCCGGTTCACCAGCGATACCGCGTCGATGACTTCGGTGATCGAGGAATTGCGGGCGCGCGGGCTGCTCTTCCTCGATTCGCGCACGGCCGCGACCACGGTCGGCGAGATGCTGGCCCGCCGCCAGGGCGTGCCGACCGCCGCGCGCAATGTCTTTCTCGACGACGAAACATCGGCGCCGGCGATCGGTGCCCGTCTCGCCGATGTCGAGCAGGCGGCGCGCCGCAAGGGCGCCGCCGTCGCCATCGGCCATGCGCATGATGCGACGCTCGCCGCGCTCGCCGCCTGGCTGCCGACGCTCGCCGCCAAGCAGCTCGTGCTGGTGCCGCTCACCACCATCGTGCGGCAGAGCGAGAACGGCACCAACACGACCATGTCGCGCCGCGGCAGTGCCGGCTGACATGGCGCGCGCCGGCACCTTCGATGCGGCGTTTCGCGACCAGCTGCGCGAGCTTTTGACCTGGCGGCGCGACGTCCGGCGATTTCGCCGCGAGTGTCCGCCCGACGGCACGCTGGCGCGGCTGATCGAGCTCGCGTGTCTCGCGCCTTCGGTCGGGCTGAGCCAGCCCTGGCGCTTTGTCATCGTCGAGGATGAGCGCCGCCGCGCCGCGGTGCGCGAGAGCTTCACCGCCTGCAATGCGGAAGCGCTCGCCGATTACAGCGAGAATCGCGCGGCGCATTATGCCCGGCTCAAGCTCGCCGGCCTCGACGAGGCGCCGCTGCATCTCGCGGTCTTCGCCGACCGGGCGACGCCTCAGGGCGGCGGCCTCGGCCGGCGAACCATGCCGGAGATGGCGGAATACTCGGTCGTCGCCGCGGTGCACACGATCTGGCTGGCGGCGCGCGCCGAGGGGCTCGGCATAGGCTGGGTCTCGATCCTCGATCCCGCGGCCGTCGCGGCGGCGCTCGACGTGCCGACGGCCTGGCGGCTGATCGGCTATTTCTGCATCGGCTATGCGAGCGACGAGGATGTGGTCCCGGCGCTCGAGCGCGCCGGCTGGGAGACGCGGCGCGCGCCGGCGAGCTTCATCCTGCGCCGTTGAGCCATCGTTCTATCGGTCCGACGTAGGGCGGAAAAGCGTAGCGCCTTCCGCCGCTGCGATCTCACTGCGGCTCGCGGTCTCCCGCGGCAGTATGCCCGATGTCGGGGACGGCGGAATGCGCTCGCGCTTTTCCGCCCTACGGTTGCTCGGCCGCTCGACGCATCGCCTGCCAGACCGCGTTGACATCCGCCGCCTCGGTGTTGAGGGCGCCGATCGAGACGCGCACCATCCAGCGCCCGTCGACGACGGCCGGGGTGAGATAGGCGGCGCCGGAGCGGTTCACCGCCTCCGCCCAGGCCAGGGTATGGCGATCGAGCGCCTCGCCGGCGAGACCGGGCGGCTCGTGGCGAACGCAGACGGTCTGCAGCCGCACCGGCGCGACGACGCGCCAGTTGGGCGCGGCCGCGACCTCGGCGGCCAGTTTTTGCGCGTTCGCCATATCGCGCCGCAGCCGCGCCTGCAGCCCGACAACGCCCTGCTCGCGGATGAGGAACCACAGTTTCAGGGCGCGAAAACGCCGGCCGAGCGGGATGCCCCAATCGCGCAGATTCTTGACCTGCCCGTCGACCGAGGATTGCAGGAAGCTCGGGTTGGTCGACATCACGCGGATGAGATGCTCGGGATCGCGCACGTAGTAGAGCGAGGTATCGAACGGCGCGCCGAGCCATTTATGCGCATTGATGACCAGCGAGTCGGCGTCTTCGATGCCGTCCCACATCCAGCGGCATTCCGGCAGGATCATCGCGCTGCCCGCCATCGCCGCGTCGACATGCAGCCAGATGCCGTGACGCCGGGCGATCGCCGCGATGCCGCGCACGGGATCGAGCGCGGTGGTCGCGGTGGTGCCGACTGTGGCGACGACGGCGCAGGGCCGCACCCCGGCGGCAAGATCGGCGCGCACCGCCGCGTCGAGCGCGTCCGGCCGCATGGCGTAGTCGTCGTCGAAGGGCACGAGGCGGAGATTGGCGCGCCCGAAGCCGGCGAGCAACGCGCCCTTGTCGATCGAGCTGTGGCTATGCGCCGAGACGTAGATCGACAGCGGACGCGACTCCGCCTGGAGGCCGCCGCGCGACAGCGCATAGTCGGTCACCCGCTCGCGCGCGCAGATCAGCGCGACGAGCGCGCTGGTCGAAGCGGTATCGGCAATGACGCCGCTCCACGCATCGGAGAGGCCGACCATGCGGCGGATCCAGTCGGTGACAACCTCCTCGATCTCGGTCACTGCCGGGCTCGACTGCCAGGAGAGGCCGAGAACGCCAAGACCGGTGCTCACCAGATCGCCGAGGATGCCGGCGGGCAGCGCATTGGCCGGAAAATAGCCGAAAAAACGCGGATGCTGCCAATGCGAGAGGCCCGGCAGCACGATGCGGTCGAGATCTGCGAGCACGTCATCCATCGCCTCGCCATGCTCGGGCGGCGCGGCCGGCAGCTGTGCCTTGATGTCGCCCGGCTTCGCCGGCGACATCACCGGCCGCGCGGCGATGCCGGCATGGTAATCGGCGAGGAAGTCGATCAGGCGGTGGCCGTAGCGGCGGAATTCCTCTGGCGTCATCGTTACCTCGCTTGCCGCCTAGCGCCGCGCGGCGAAGCGCACGGCCTCCTCGGCGGCGCGGATCAGGGCACGCGCCTTGTCCTGGATCTCCTGATACTCGGCGGCCGGGTCGCTATCGGCGACGACGCCGCAACCGGCCTGCACCATCATGCGGCCATCCTTGACCACGGCGGTGCGCAGGGCGATGCAATTGTCCATGCTGCCATTGCCGGCGAAATAACCGATCATCCCGCCATAGAGATTGCGCCGCTCGGGCTCGAGCTCGTCGATGATCTCCATCGCCCGCACCTTCGGCGCCCCCGACAACGTGCCGGCAGGAAAGCCGGCGACCAGCACGTCCATCGCGTCGTAGCGCGGGTCGAGCGTGCCCTCGACATGCGAGCAGATATGCATGACGTGGCTGTAGCGCTCGATGACCATCTTCTCGGTGACACGCACGGTGCCGATCTGGGCGACGCGGCCGACATCGTTGCGCGCAAGGTCGAGCAGCATGAGATGCTCGGCGAGCTCCTTCGGATCGGCGAGCAGCTCTTCAGCGAGCTTGCGGTCCTCCTCGGCGTCGACACCGCGCCGGCGCGTGCCGGCGAGCGGCCGGATGGTGACGGTGCCGTCGCGCAGACGGACGAGGATCTCCGGACTCGAGCCGACCACGGCGAAGCTGCCGAAATCGAGGAAGAACAAGAAGGGCGAGGGGTTGAGCCGTCGCAAGGCGCGGTAGAGGGCGAGGGGCGGCAGGCGGAACGGCAGGCTGAACCGCATCGAGGGCACGACCTGGAAGATCTCGCCGGCGCGGATATATTCCTTGCCCCGCTCGACCATCGCCATGCAATCCGCCCGCGTCATGTTGGCGTCGGGCGGCGGCAGCTCGGCCATCGTCTCGGCGGCCTCGCGGCGATAGGGCAGGTTGCGCTCGAACTCGGCGAGCGTGTCGGCCAGCCGCTCACGGGCGCGCTCATAAGCCGCTTCCGCGTTGAGGCCGGGATCGGGCCATACCGGGGTGATGGTGGTGACGCGGTCGGCAATGTTGTCGAAGACGCAGACGACGGTCGGGCGGACGAAGAGACCGTCGGGGATGCCGAGCGTATCGGGCTTGCTGTCGGGCAATCTCTCCATCAGCCCGACCATGCCGTAACCCATATAGCCGAACAGCCCGGCCGCCATCGGCGGCAGCGGCGCGGGCGTATCGACACGGCATTCGGCGATGATCGCGCGCAGCGATGCGAGAGCGCCCGGCGCCGCACCTTCGTGCGCGACGAAAGCGTCGGGATCGCTGCGCGCCCGCCGATTGATCTCGGCACGGTCGGCGAAGCAGCGCCAGATCAGATCGGGTTTCAAGCCGATGAACGAATAGCGACCCCGCGCGGCGCCGCCCTCGACCGATTCGAAGAGAAAGCTGTTCGGCCGGCCATCGGCCAGCTTGAGCATCGCCGAGACCGGCGTCTCGAGATCGGAGACCAGGCTGGTCCAGACGAGGACCGGCGCGCCTGCCGCGTAGGACGCGGCGAAGCTGGCGAAATCGGGAGTCGTCTGCATCGCTGCCCTACAACAGGCGGTCGATTTCCTGCCGACGGACGGTGACCGGGAAGCGGTTGCGCAGCGCCTTCTCGAACTGGGCGAGAATGTCGCCGCGATTGCGGCATCGGTCGCCGGATCGGCGGGCTCGACCGTCTTCAGCTGAACGACGTACCAGCCATCCGGCCCGCCCGTCACTGCCGTCTCGCCGGGCTTGATGTCGAACATCCTGGCGACGACAGAGGCCGGCAGGTTGGCCTGGGCGCTGCCGCGACGCGTCACCGCCGGCGTCGTCGTGACGGTGAGCTGCTTGTCGGCGGCGATCGCGGCCAACGCCTTCTCCGGCGTCACCGCGGCGCTGATCGCTTTCGCCTCGGCCTCGGCAGCGGTGCCTCGCTTGTCGGCGAGGAAGAGTTCCTTGGCACGATCCCTGACCTCGGCCAGCGGCTTGATCACCGAGGCCTGCACGGCATCGACATGCAGGATGAAATAGCCGTTGTCCTTGGTCTCGTTCATCCGCGTCGTCTGCCCCTGATCGGTATTGAAGACGACGCGCAGAATCTCGTCGGCGTTGGGCAGCGCGACCGGCGCGCCGGTCGGGTCCTTGTCGTCGAGATCGACGGCGGCGATCTTGGTTGGCTTGAGGGCGAATTTCTCGGCGACCTGATCGAGCGTCGCGCCGCCGGCGAGCGCGTCCTCGATCTCGTTCGAGCGCTTGTAAAGCTCATCCGCCGCCATCTCGCGCGCGACGTCCTGGCGCAGCTGATCGCGCACCGCCTCGAACGGCTTCGTCGACCCGATCTCGACGCCGGTGACCTTGATGATGTGCCAGCCCAATGCGCTCTGCGTCGGCTTGCCGATCTCGCCGTCCTTGAGCGCGAAGGTAGCGTCGACAAGCTCAGGCGGCAGCTCGTCGCGCTTCACCCAGCCGAGCTCGACCGTGTCGCTGCCCTGATTGGCGACCTCCTTGGCGACGGCGGCGAAATCCTTGCCGGCGGCGAGCTGTGCCTCGACGTCCTTGGCCTTGGCTTCATCGGGGACGAGGATCTGCTCGAGCTGCCGGCGATCCGGCGTCTGGAATTCGTCGAGCCGCGCCTGATACTCGTCGCGCAGCTTGCCCTCCGGCACCTCGATGCTGCCGGCGATGTCTTCCGGCTTCATGATCACCGCGGTGAAGCCGCGATATTCCGGGGCGCGGAAGAGATCCTCGTGCTTGGCGTGGAAATCCTGCAGCTCCGCCTCGCTCGGCTCGGCAATGCCGGTAACATTGGCGCTGGCGACAAGGAGGGTGTCGGCGACGCGCTTCTCGTTGCGCGTGCGGAAGAGCGGATCGACCAGGGCGGTCGGGGCGACGGCGCCACCGGCAATCGCGCTCGTCAGGTTGCTGCGGGCGATGTCGCGGCGGAGCAGTCCGACATAACGATCCTCGGTGAGCTGGTTGGCGGCGAGGATGTTGGCGAAGAGGTTGCGGTCGAAGGCGCCGGTGCTGTTGTGGAAGGTCGGGTTGGCGACGATCGCGTCGCGCACCACCTGGTCGTCGACGAGAAGACGCAAGCGGCGCTCCTCGAGATCGAGCAGATCGGCGGCGACGATGCGATCGAGTACTGTGTCGATGAGGCCGATCTGCTTGGCTTGCTCGATGGTGAAATTGCCGCCGAGCATGCGGTTCATGCGATCGATCTCGCGGCGTACCGCGGTCTGCAGCTCGTCGGCCTGGATCTTGATGTCGCCGACGCTGGCGACCGTCGTCTCGGCGGCGCTGCGCTCACGGAAGATGTCGCCGATGCCCCAAACGCCGAAGCTGACGATCAGCAGGGCGAAGAGGATCTTGACGACGAGGGAGCCGGCTTTCGACCGGATGGCTTGCAGCATGGGACACGACCAAATCTACGATGGGGCGGCAGGAAATCGCGGCGGATCATAGGGATCCGCCGCGCCCGCCGCAATCTTCAATAGCGGTCGCGCCGCCCCGCCGGATGGAGCGATAATTGCCCTATTCCCGGTGGGGCGCTGCCCTACATCGGCGGCTGGAGGCCGTCCTTGCCGACGAGGATGCGGCTTGCCGTCATCGTGCCGTCCGGTTGCTTGACCGCGGGCACCATGACGCCGGCATTGGCCATCAGCAGGCTGTGGTCGCCGGGGGCGAAGGTGACGATCGGAATGTCCTTCGGGACGGCGATCCGGGTCTCGCCATCCTTGTGCTTGAGGGTGAGGGTGCGGCCGTCGACCTTGTCGACCGAATCGGCGATGGTGGCGTTGGTCATCGTGCTCTCGGGCATCAGATCCCAGGGATAGTGACCCTCGCCGGAGCCGCGCGCGGATTCCGGGAAGATCAGCACCTCGAGCGCCTTTTCCGGTTCGCTGCCTTGCGGCAGGGCGGCGATGCCGACGAACTTGCCGACCGTGACGTCGGCCATGTCGGCCTTGACCACCGCAGTGACCGCATAGTCGGGCGCCAGCTTGATGGCGACGGTGCTGCCGTCACGCGACTTCACCGTGAGATCCTGGCCGTCGATGCTGGCGATGGTGCCACGGACGCGCGTCGGCGGCGCCGTCTGCGCCGACGCCGTTGTCGCGGCGAGCAAACACATCACGGCGAAGGCCGCGCCGGCTCGGCTCACGCTCGATCTCGTCATCGCTGCCGCTCCCTGTCGGATTTTCTGCCGCACGAACGGTAGCCGGTCCTCTCCTCCCGGGCTAAACACGTTTAAGCGAGCGCGGGCTAGGCGAGCGCGGGTTTTCGGGGCTCACGGCCGCGCAGCGGGATCTCCTTCAGGCTGAGCGAGCTGATCACGCTGAGCGCGCCGATCGCGGCCGCGGCGATGAAGAGCTGCGAGAAGGCATGCGTGATCGTGCCGGCGAAGGCGTGGAGGAGGGCAGGCGTCAGCTGCGCGCTCCGCTCGTCGAGGTGGAAGAGCGCGATGCCGGGATTGCCGCCCAGCACCTCATGGCCGGGAACCGCGAGAGCGCCGGCGTTGAGGCTGCTGACCAAGACGGTGCTGAGCAGCGCGACGCCGAAGGCGCTGCCCATCAGGCGACAGAACATCATGACCGACATGCCGACGCCGGTGTCGCGGCGGTCGAGCGCGTTCTGCACGGTGACGCTCATCGGCGACATCTGGAAGCCGAAGGAAATTCCGAGCATCCCCGTCGCCGCGATATCGAGCCATAGTGTGCGACCGAGGCCGAGATAGGCGAGGGCGGCGCAGAGCAGCGTCATCGCCGCCGCGCCTGACACGGGAAAGATGCGATAGCGGCCGGTTCGGCTGATCAGCTGGCCGGCGATGAACGAGCCGAGCGCCGTGCCGCCGGTGATCGGGATCAGGCGCAATCCGGCCTGGTTCGCCGAGAGGCCGCCGATCAGCTCGTAATCGATCGGCACCAGGATGATCAGACCGATCATCACCATCGCGGTCAGAAATGATGCCAGGCAGGCGAAGGAGAAGGTGCGGCTGGCGAACAGGCGGAGCGGCAGCATGGGCTCGGGCGCGATGCGCTCGCGCATGATCAGGCCGACGATCGACAGGAGGCCGACGGCGATCGGCACGAGCACGCCCGGCGAGGCCCAGCCGCCGGCCTGCTCGACACGACCGACGCCGATCAGCAGCGGCGTCGCCGAGGCGAGGATGAGAACGGCGCCGAGCCAGTCGATCACCGCCTTGTGCGACGGCACGCGCAGCCGCTTCAGATTGCGGTTGGTCATCGCCAGAGCGAGGGCGCCGAATGGTAGGTTGATCCAGAATATCCAGTGCCAGGAGAGATAATCGGCGAAGAAGCCGCCGAGCACCGGACCGAGCGTGCTCGACACCGCGAAGGTGGTGGTGAAATAGCCCTGATAGCGGCCGCGCTCGCGCGGCGGCACGATGTCGGCGACGATCGCCTGCGATACCGAGCGCAAGCCGCCGCCGCCGATCCCCTGCAGCAGCCGCGCGGCGATCAGCTGCGGCATCGATTGCGCCAGCGCGCACAGCACCGAGGCGCCGACGAACAAGCTGATGGCGACCAGCAGCACCGGCCGCCGGCCATAGAGATCGCTCAGCCGGCCATAGATCGGTGTCGTCGTCGTCGAGGTCACTAGATAGGCCGAGACGACCCACGGCATGAGCTCCCAGCCGTTGAGATCGCGCGCCATGGTCGACAGCGACGTCGCGACGATCGTCTGGTCGAGGCTGGCGAGGAACATCGCCAGCATCAGGCCGAACATGATCGACACGATCTCGGCAGGCGAGAAATTCGGCTCGTCGTAAACTTCCTGGTGAGACATAGGCGGCCCGGATGGCGGGAAAGATTCTACCGCTGACAACTTCGCGCCGGGACGGCGGCGAGATCAAGCCGAGATCGCCCGGCGAACGATAATGCTGTTACCCGGGCTGTTGTCTGGACTGCACGGATCGACAAGCTTCGCCGCCGCATGCTAGACGCGGGCGGTCGGCAAGGAGAGCAGAGATGGCGCAGAGCAGAGGCAAGCTCGTCGCGGGCAACTGGAAGATGAACATGCTGCACGGGGACGGGCTGGCCCTCGCCCGCGAGATCGCGCATCGCGCGGTGGCGGCGAGCCGCCCGCCCGCCAAGCATCTCGCCTGCGAGTTGCTGATCTGCCCGCCGGCGACGCTGCTCGCGGTTCTCGGCGAGGCGCTGGCCGGGTCGGATGTCCGGCTCGGCGGCCAGGACTGCCATGCCGCGCCGAAGGGTGCGCATACCGGCGATATCAGTGCCGAGATGTTGAAGGATGCCGGCTGCAGCCATGTCATCGTCGGCCACTCGGAGCGGCGCAGCGACCACGGCGAAAGCGACGCCGTCGTGCGCGCCAAAGCGGCGGCGGCGCGCCGCGCCGGGCTGGTCGCCGTGGTTTGCGTCGGCGAGAGCGAGGCCGAGCGCCTCGCCGGGCAGGCGCTCGCCGTGGTGGCGCGCCAGCTCGCCGGCTCGATACCGCCCGATATGGGCGCCGCCGATCTCGTCGTCGCGTATGAGCCGGTTTGGGCGATCGGCACCGGCCGCACGCCGACCGGCCAGGATGTCGGCGAGATGCATGCCCATATCCGCCGCTGTCTCGCCGATAGCGTCGCCGATCCGGCCGGCATGCGCATCCTCTATGGCGGCTCGGTCAAGCCCGCCAATGCCGCCGAGCTGCTCGCGGTGGCCGATGTCGACGGCGCCCTGGTCGGCGGCGCCAGCCTGGTGGCGGCGGATTTCTGGGCGATCGCCCGCAGTTGCGGCTAGATTTGCCGCCGCGAAGGGACTAGAACACGGCCTATTCCAGCACTGCCGGGCGATTTTCCGATATGACGACCATCGTTCTTGTCATCCACCTTCTTCTCGCTATTGCGATGATCGGCGTCATCCTGATCCAAAAGAGCGAGGGCGGCGGGCTCGGCATGAGCGGCGGCGGCGGCATGTCGGGCTTCATGACTGGACGCTCGACCCATAATCTGCTGACTCGGACCACGGCGATCCTGGCCGCCGCCTTCTTCGCGACGAGCATCGGGCTGGCCATCATGGCTGGTACCCAGCGCGCCCCGCGCTCGATCATCGAGCAGACGCAGCCGGCGACACCGAGCGCCCCGGCCGAGCCGGCAGCGCCGAGCGTGCCGCTGACGAAATAGCCGAGTCGCGGCCGATTCGGCGCGCGAACCGCCCTCGTCACAATCGGCGGCGGCGGCGACCCGGCGCCGTCATTGGCGGAAAACCGCGGGATCATGCAAGGCAGCCCTGCGCCGGCCTCTTTTGACTGGCGTTCCCGATGAGCCATCCCTTAAACTGAAATTCCATGACGCGGTACATCTTCATCACCGGCGGCGTGGTCTCCTCACTTGGCAAGGGTCTCTCGGCGGCGGCGCTCGGCGCCCTGCTGCAGGCACGCGGCTTCAAGGTACGCCTGCGCAAGCTCGACCCCTATCTCAACGTCGATCCCGGGACGATGAGTCCCTATCAGCATGGCGAGGTCTTCGTCACCGATGACGGAGCGGAGACCGATCTCGATCTCGGCCATTACGAGCGCTATACCGGCGTCGCGGCGCGGCGCAGCGACAGCGTGACGACCGGACGGATCTACTCGACCGTGATCGGACGCGAGCGGCGCGGCGAGTATCTCGGCGCCACCGTCCAGGTCATCCCGCACGTGACCGACGCGATCAAGGAATTCATTCAGGCCGATATCGGTGACGAGGATTTCGTCCTCTGCGAGATCGGCGGCACGGTCGGCGACATCGAGAGCCTGCCCTTCCTCGAAGCGATCCGCCAATTGGGCAACGAGCTCGGGCGCGAGCGCACGCTCTTCGTCCATCTCACGCTGGTGCCGTGGATTCCGTCGGCCGGCGAGCTCAAGACCAAGCCGACGCAGCATTCGGTGAAGGAGCTGCTCGGCCTCGGCATTCAGCCCGACATTCTCCTCTGCCGCTGCGACCGGCCGATCCCGTCCGGCGCGCGCAAGAAGATCGCGCTGTTCTGCAATCTGCGCGAGGCGCGCGTCATTCCGGCGCTCGATGTCGACACGATCTATGCCGTTCCCGAGGCCTATCACGCCGAGGGTTTCGACGAGCAGGTCTGCGATCATTTCGGGATCGCTCCCAAGCCGCCGGCGCTCGAGCGCTGGAGCAACATCGTCGGCCGCATCCGCCGGCCGGAGGGCGAGGTCAACATCGCCATCGTCGGCAAATACACGCATCTCCTCGACAGCTACAAATCGCTCGCCGAGGCGCTGACCCATGGCGGCATCGCCAACAACGTCAAGGTCAAGCTCAACTGGCTCGATTCCGAGATCTTCGAGAAGGAGGACGCGGTTCAGCATCTCGAGGGCGTCCACGGCATCCTGGTCCCGGGCGGCTTCGGCGAGCGCGGCGCCGAGGGCAAGATCGAGGCGGCGCGTTTCGCCCGCGAGCGCCTGGTGCCCTATTTCGGCATCTGCTTCGGTATGCAGATGGCTGTCATCGAGGCGGCGCGCCATCTCGCCAACCTGCCCGATGCCGGCTCGACCGAGTTCGGCCCGTGCCGCGAGCCGGTGATCGGACTGATGACCGAATGGGTGCGCGGCAATCAGCTCGAGCGCCGCGAATCCGGCGGCGATCTCGGCGGCACGATGCGGCTTGGCGCCTATGACGCGGTTCTCGCACCCGGCAGCCAGGTGAGCAGGATCTACGGCGCCACCGATATCAGCGAGCGCCATCGCCACCGCTACGAGGTCAACATCAACTACAAGGGACGGCTCGAGGATAAGGGGCTGCGCTTCTCCGGCATGTCGCCCGACGGCGAGCTGCCCGAGATCGTCGAGCTGCCCGGTCACCCCTGGTTCATCGGCGTGCAGTTCCACCCCGAGCTCAAATCGAAACCCTTCGAGCCGCACCCGCTCTTCACCGCGTTCATTCGCGCCGCGCTCGACGAGGCGAGATTGGTGTAAGCTGCCCCCCGTCGTTGTCGGACGCCGGGTGCGACGCGGCGAAAAACAGTCACGACCGTGAGAATCGCATGATTGCCCCTCGCCACCTCCATGTCGGCAACGTCACGATCGGCAACGATCGGCCGCTCGCGCTGCTCGCCGGGCCGTGCCAGATCGAAAGCCGCGGCCATGCGCTCGAGATGGCGCATGCCCTGGTCGAGATCACCGGCAAGCTCGGCATCGGCCTCATCTACAAGAGCTCGTTCGACAAGGCCAATCGCAGCTCGATCGAGACGCCGCGCGGCCTCGGCATCGGCGAAGGGCTGAGCATCCTCGCCGAGATTCGCGAGACCTATGGCTGCCCGGTGCTGACCGATGTCCATACCGCCGAGCAATGCGGGCCGGCGGCCGAGGCGGTCGACGTGCTGCAGATCCCCGCCTTCCTCTGCCGGCAGACCGATCTTCTGGTCGCCGCGGCGATCACCGGGCGGGTAATGAACATCAAGAAAGGCCAGTTCCTCGCGCCCTGGGACATGGCCAATGTCGTGCACAAGGTCGAGGCCTCGGGCAACAACCAGGTCATGGTGTGCGAGCGCGGCGCGAGCTTCGGCTACAACACGCTGGTCTCCGACATGCGGGCGCTGCCGATCATGGCCGAGACCGGCTGCCCGGTCGTCTTCGACGCGACGCATTCCGTGCAGCAGCCGGGCGGGCAGGGCAAGACGAGCGGCGGCCAACGCCAATTCGTCGCCACGCTGGCGCGCGCGGCCGTTGCAGTGGGCGTCGCCGCGGTCTTCATGGAGACGCATCAGGATCCCGACAACGCGCCGTCGGATGGGCCGAACATGGTGAAGCTGAAGGACATGCCTGGCTTGCTGGCGACGCTGATGGCGTTCGACCGGCTTGCCAAGGCGGCGCCCGACGTCGGCTGAGTCCCGGGCGCCGCGCCGCCGGGTCTAAAAAATTTCACTTGGTGTATCAGTGTCCCGGTGGTGAATTGCGCTCGCCGCAAGCTGCACAGGATTGAGAGCATGACCGCGATCATCGATATCACCGCCCGCGAGATCCTCGACAGCCGCGGCAATCCGACCGTCGAGGTCGATGTGACACTGGAAAGCGGCGCGACGGGCCGCGCCGCCGTGCCGTCGGGCGCCTCGACCGGGGCGCACGAGGCGGTCGAGCTGCGCGACGGCGATCCCGCGCGCTATGGCGGCAAGGGCGTGCGCAAGGCGGTCGATGCCGTCAACGGCGAGATCTTCGATGCGCTCTCCGGTTTCGACGCCGAGGATCAGGTGGCGATCGATGCCTTGCTGGTGACGCTCGACGGCACCGTGAACAAGGCGCGGCTCGGCGCCAATGCGACGCTCGGCGTCAGCCTCGCCTGCGCCAAGGCGGCGGCGAGCGAACTCGACCAACCGCTCTATCGCTATATCGGCGGCGTCTTCGCGCGCACCCTGCCGGTGCCGATGATGAACATCGTCAATGGCGGCGCGCATGCCGACAATCCGATCGACATCCAGGAATTCATGATCATGCCGGTCGGCGCCGAGAGCGTCGCCGATGCCATCCGCATCGGCTCGGAGATCTTCCACACGCTGCGCAAGCAGCTCAAGGATGCCGGGCACAACACCAATGTCGGTGACGAGGGCGGCTTCGCGCCCAATCTCGCCTCGGCCGACGCGGCGCTCGGCTTCGTCGCCAAGGCGATCGAGATCGCCGGCTACCGGCCCGGCGAGGATGTCGTCCTTGCGCTCGATCCCGCCGCCACCGAATTCTACAAGGGCGGCAAATACGTGCTGGCCGGCGAGGGCAAGACGCTCGATTCCGAAGGCATGGTCCGCTACCTCGCCGATCTCGCCAAACGCTACCCGATCGTCTCGATCGAGGACGGCATGGCGGAGGACGACTGGGCGGGCTGGGCGGCGCTGACGCGGGAGATCGGCGACCGTGTCCAACTCGTCGGCGACGATCTCTTCGTCACCAACCCGAAGCGCCTCGGCGAAGGTATCAAGAAGGGCGTCGCCAATTCGATCCTCATCAAGGTCAACCAGATCGGTACGTTGTCGGAGACGCTCGAGACCATCGAGATGGCGCAGCGCGCCGCCTATACGACGGTGATCTCGCATCGCTCGGGCGAAACCGAAGATGCGACGATCGCCGATCTCGCCGTCGCCACCAATGCGGGCCAGATCAAGACCGGATCGCTGTCGCGCTCGGACCGGCTTGCCAAGTACAACCAGCTGATCCGCATCGAGGAGCGCCTCGGCGGCGCCGCGCGCTATGCCGGCAGAGAGGTGTTGCGACGCCGCTGAAGCGCCGGCGAACTCACGAAAGAGACCCGATAGGCAAATATTCGTCAAATCCGCAAATAAATATTTGACCCCGCGACTCGACCGTGATTCTCTGCACCCATGATGGTCATCCAGGAGATCCGGAAACGCGCGGGGTTCATTGCTGGACCGGTCTTCGGCATCAGCTTGATGTGCTATTTCGGATACCATTTGGTGCAAGGCGAGCGTGGCTTGCTGTCCTGGCTGCGTTTGACTCAGGAAGTCAAGCTGGCCCAGGCCCGGCTCGCCGATCTCGACGGTGAGCGCGAGGCGCTCGATCGCCGCGTCTCGCTGCTGCGCCCGGACCGTCTCGACCCCGACATGCTCGACGAGCGCGCCCGCGCCACGCTCAATCTCGTCGGCCCGCACGAGATCGTCATTCTCAATAACGGCAAGCCTCGCTGACGCCAGCTGGGTCTCTCGGCCCCTTTGCAGGCCCGCCGAAATTCAGGTAAACGTCAGTTCCGGTCTTCGACAGGAGTTCGGATGCCGGATCTTTCCACCCTCAGCCTGTTCGCTATCGCCTGCTTGGCCCTGACCGCGACGCCGGGTCCGGACATGCTGCTGATCGCATCCCGCAGTGCGAGCCAGGGGCGGTCCGCGGGTTTCGCGACGTATATCGGAATTGCGACAGGTACGTACTGTCATGCGCTGGCTGCAGCTTTTGGCCTGTCGCAGCTTTTCCTTGCGGCTCCCCTCGCATACGACATCGTCCGCTATGCCGGAGCAGCCTATCTCGCCTACCTCGCCTGGCGGGCCTTTCGTTCCGATGGAATGTCGCTCGCTCCGATCGCAGGTCTGCCGCGCTACTCGCAGGGGCAGATATTCCGGCAGGGGCTGCTGACCAATCTTCTCAATCCGAAGATGGCATTGTTTGTGCTTGCCCTCTTCCCCCAATTTGTGCGCACGGATCTCGGCTCGGTCGCTGGCCAGGTTCTTATCCTGGCAACCGTCCTCAACTCGATCGGGCTCGTGGTCAATGGCCTCGTGATCCTCACGGCGAGCCGGATCGGCAGGGCATTCTCGCAGCGTTCCCGGTTCCGACGGGCGCCTCAGATTTTCCTCGGAACGGTGTTTGCAGGTCTGGCCGCGAGATTGGCGTTCGCCGGTCAGCGCTGAGGTTCCTAGCCGCGGGTCGCCAGCCCGTAGAGGAAGCTGAGAACCAGCGCCGCGCCGGTGCGCCCGGTGATGCCCTGCACGTCAAAGGGCGGTGAAATCTCGACGAGGTCGAAGCCGACGACCTTGGGATGACAGGCAATGCGGCGCAGCGCCGCCTGCACGTCACGCGAATCGAGTCCGCTCGGATTGGGTGCGGCGGTGCCCGGCGCCTGCGCCTGGTCGATGCAGTCGATATCGACGGAGACGTAGATCACATCGGTGCCGTCGGCGGCCAGCGCGATCGCCTGCTCGACGATGTCAGCCATGCCATCGCGCTGGACGGCGAGCTGCGGGAAGACGGTCACCCCCGCCTCGCGCGCATAGGCGGCGAGCTGCGGCGAATTGGCAAACTCGGCGATGCCGATCTGCACGAGGTTGCGGCCGGCGATCGGGCCGCCCGGCAGCTCGAGCGCCTTGCGGAAGGGAACGCCGCTCGATTCGGCGCCGAGATGCGCCTTGCGCAGATCGTGATGAGCGTCGAAATGGATGATGCCGATCCGCTCGCCGGGCAGCGCGTCGGCTATCCCCTTGAGCAGCGGATAGGTTATCCAGTGGTCGCCGCCGATGGTCAGCGGCACGATGCCGCGGCCGACCAGCCCTCGTGACGTCGCGCTGATGTTCTCGAACGTCGCCGCCATGTCGGTCAGTGTCACCTTGACGTCGCCGAGATCGGCGGCGCGGAAGCCGGTCATCGCGCGCTCGTCGAGGCTGCTGAAATTGGTGTAGAACATGAAGGACTGGCGGACTGCGTCGGGGCCGTGGCGGGCGCCGGTGCGCACCACCGAGGCGCCGTCGAACGGGACGCCGATCAGCCCTGCCTGCAGCCCCTCCCATTTGCCGTCCCAGGCGAGAAATCCGGCGGCGCGATATTCATCCGGGTCGCCCTTCATGCTGTTGACGATGAGGCCCGGCGGGGCGAGGGGAAGATCGCTCATTCAAAGCCTCGTGATGCGGTGTCGATGGTCGCTGGACTATAGCCATCCGAGCCACCAGGATTGAAGACCGCTGTACCGCGGATAGCGGTGTAGCTGCGATTACAGGCTGGTTAACTTAGATTCGATTAACTAAGTCTTTTGCATTGCAAAACAATGTCTTATAAATCTTTTTTGTCGCGTGCCATTGCATTCTTCGCGGCACTGCTCCATTTTAACCGCGAATTCCGATCGACCGTGCGGCGCGGCGGCTCGCGATGAGATCGCCGTTGTCGCGAGGTCCCGCCCCAGGGGGAGCCATGGCCACCGTCAAGCGTAAACCGCGGGCAGCAGCGCAAGCCGAGGAGGCGCCGGTATCGGCCGAGGCGCTCCTGAAATTCTATCGTGACATGCTGCTGATCCGCCGCTTCGAGGAAAAGGCGGGTCAGATGTACGGCATGGGGCTGATCGGTGGCTTCTGCCATCTCTATATCGGCCAGGAGGCGGTCGTCGTCGGCATGCAGGCGACGACCGAGGAAGGCGACAGCGTCATCACCTCCTATCGCGACCACGGTCACATGCTGGCCACCGGCATGGATCCGAAAGGCGTCATGGCCGAGCTGACCGGCCGCCGCACCGGCTATTCGCATGGCAAGGGCGGCTCGATGCATATGTTCAGCCGCGAGAAGCATTTCTACGGCGGCCACGGCATCGTCGGCGCCCAGGTGCCGATCGGCACCGGGCTCGGCTTCGCGCACCGCTACAAGAACGACGGCAAGGTCAGCCTGACCTATCTCGGCGACGGCGCCATCAACCAGGGCCAAGTCTACGAGAGCTTCAACATGGCGGCGCTGTGGAAGCTGCCCGTCGTCTACGTCATCGAGAACAATCGCTATTCTATGGGCACCTCGCTGGCCCGCCACTCGGCGAGCCACGATCTCTTTGTCCGGGCGCAGCCCTACGGCATTCCCGGCATGCAGGTCGACGGCATGAACGTTCTCGCCGTCAAGGCGGCCGCCGACATCGCCGTCGAGCACGCGCGGTCCGGCGAAGGTCCCTATGTCCTCGAGATGCTGACCTATCGCTATCGCGGCCACTCGATGTCCGATCCGGCGAAATACCGTTCCAAGGACGAGGTCAACCGCATGCGCGCCGAGCATGATTGCATCGATCAGGCGAAGAAACGCCTGCTCGACGGCAACATGGCCGACGAGAACGCGCTCAAGGCGATCGACAAGGAGGTCAAGGACATCGTTGCCGCTGCCGCGCAATTCGCCCAGGACAGTCCGGAGCCGGATCCGTCGGAGCTGTGGACCGACGTCCTCAAGGAAGCCTGATCGCCTCTCCGCCGCGCATCGATCCGAACGCCGCCTAGCAAAGAACCGGGGAACAACATGCCCGTTGAAATCCTGATGCCGGCCCTGTCACCGACCATGACCGAGGGCAAGATAGCCAAGTGGCTGAAGCGGGAGGGCGACGCCATCAAATCGGGCGACGTGCTTGCCGAGATCGAGACGGACAAGGCGACCATGGAGGTCGAGGCGGTCGACGAAGGCACCCTTGCCAAGATCCTCGTTGGAGACGGCACCGACCACGTCGCGGTGAACACGCCGATCGGCCTGATCGCCGGTGAGGACGAGAACGCGGCGGATGTCGCCAAGGTCGGCAAGATCGCCCCGCCGAAATCGACCTCGCAGCAGGAGGTGCCGGTCGAAGAGGTCGCAAAGAGCCAGCCGCCGACTCCCGCTCCGGCACAAGCCGAGCCCAAGCACGGCGCGCCGGAAGCCGAAGCCGAGTGGACCGGCAAGACGCAGCATATGACGGTGCGCGATGCGCTGCGCGACGCGATGGCGGAGGAGATGCGGCGCGATGAGAGCGTCTTCCTGATGGGCGAGGAGGTCGCCGAATACCAGGGCGCCTACAAGGTCAGCCAAGGCCTGCTGCAGGAATTCGGCGCCCGCCGTGTCGTCGACACGCCGATCACCGAGCACGGCTTTACCGGCCTAGGCGTCGGCGCCGCCTTCGGCGGCTTGAAGCCGATCGTCGAGTTTATGACCTTCAATTTCGCCATGCAGGCGATCGACCAGATCATCAACTCGGCGGCGAAGACGCTCTACATGTCGGGCGGCCAGATGGGCTGCCCGATCGTCTTCCGCGGGCCGAACGGCATCGCCTCGCGCGTCGCCGCGCAGCACTCGCAGTGCTATGCCAGCTGGTACGCCCATATTCCCGGGCTCAAGGTCGTCGCTCCCTATACCGGCGCCGATCATAAGGGCTTGCTGAAATCGGCGATCCGCGATCCCAATCCCGTGATCTTCCTCGAGCACGAGCTCGTCTACGGCCAGAGCTTCGATGTGCCGGTCGAGGGCGATTTCACCGTGCCGATCGGCCGCGCTCGCATCGCGCGCCGCGGCGACGACGTAACCATCATCGCTTTCTCGCGCATGGTGCAGCTCGCTCTCGATGCCGCCGAGAAGCTCGCCGCGGAGGGAATTTCCGCCGAGGTCATCGATCTGCGCACACTGCGTCCGCTCGACATCGAGACGATCGTCGCTTCGGTCAAGAAGACCAACCGCGTCGTCTCGGTCGAGGAGGGCTGGGCGGTTGCCGGCATCGGCTCCGAGATCGCCGCCCTGGTCATGGAGCACGCCTTCGACTGGCTCGACGCGCCGTTGCAGCGCGTCGCCGGCAAGGACGTGCCGCTGCCCTATGCCGCCAATCTCGAGCACCTCGCCGTCCCGCAAGCCGCCGACATCGTCGCCGCGGCCAAGGGCGTGGCCTATCGATGAACCAGCGTCACCGATCGAGCGACGCGCCATCAATCAGACAGGTTTCTAGGGGAAGACCATGCCGATCGAGATCCTGATGCCCGCCCTGTCGCCCACGATGACCGAGGGCAATCTGGCGAAGTGGCACAAGAAGGAGGGAGACAAGGTCAAGTCCGGCGACGTGCTCGCCGAGATCGAGACCGATAAGGCGACGATGGAGGTCGAGGCGGTCGACGAAGGGACCATGGGCAAGATCGTCGTCCCCGAGGGTGCGCAAGGCGTCAAGGTCAACGAGGTCATCGCCCTGCTGCTCGAAGAGGGCGAGGATGCGAAGGCGCTCGCCGGGACAGAGAAGGCCGCTGCCAAGCCGGCACCGGCGCCTGCCGCCGCACCGGCGCAAGCCGCCCCGGCCGCGCCCGCCCCGGCCGCGCCGAGAACCGCCCCGAAAACCGCAGCGCCGTCGGCGCCAGCAGCGCTGGCGCCGCAAGTCAACGGCGCTGCCGCCGACGATCGTGTCTTCGCCAGTCCCTTGGCAAAGCGCATGGCGGCGCAGGCCGGGCTCGACCTCGTGCAGCTCAAGGGCTCCGGGCCGCAAGGCCGCATCGTCAAATCCGATATCGAGGCGGCGCTCGCCAAGCCCGGTGCCGCGCGTCAAGCCGCCGCACCGTCGGCAGCCGCCCCGGCCCGTCCCGTCGCGCCGCAGCCCGCCGCGCAGCCGGCGGCGGCGCGCCCGGGTGCGCCGGCTTATGGCAAGGACCTCATCGTCGCTCAGGCCGGCAACCTGCCCTATATAGAGATTCCGCATACCGGCATGCGCCGGACGATCGCCCGGCGGATGGTCGAATCCAAGCAGAACGTGCCGCATTTCAACCTGACGGTCGATTGCGAGATCGACGCGCTGCTCAAGATGCGCGCCGAGCTCAACGACAAGTCGGATGCCTACAAGATCTCCGTCAACGACTTCGTCATCCGCGCCGCGTCGCTGACCATGCGCAAGGTGCCGCGCGCCAACGCCTCGTGGAGCGACGAAGCGATCCTGCAATGGCAAGCCGTCGACTGCGCCGTTGCCGTCGCGCTGCCCGACGGTCTGATCACGCCGATCATCAAGAATGCCGACCAGAAGGGCCTGGCGACGATCGCCAACGAGATGAAGGATCTGGCGAGCCGCGCCAAATCCGGCAAGCTCAAGCTCGAGGAATTCCAGGGCGGCACCTTCTCGATCTCCAATCTCGGTATGTACGGGATCAAGGACTTCACCGCGGTGATCAACCCGCCGCACGGCGTCATCCTCGCCGTCGGTGCCGGCGAGCAGCGCGCCATCGTCAGGAACGGCGCGCTCGCCATCGCCACGGTGATGAGCTGCACGCTGTCCTGCGACCACCGCGTCGTCGATGGCGCGGTCGGCGCGCAATGGATCGCCGCCTTCAAGAAGATGATCGAAGATCCGTTGACGATGCTGTTGTAACGGACAAGCTGCAGGAGAGAGCCGGAATGGCCGATACATCCTTCGATCTCGTCGTCATCGGCACCGGTCCCGGCGGTTACGTCGCGGCGATCAGGGCGGCGCAGCTCGGCATGAAGACGGCGGTCGTCGAGCGCGAGCATCTCGGTGGCATCTGCCTCAACTGGGGCTGCATCCCGACCAAGGCGCTACTGCGCTCGTCGGAGATCAACCATCTGCTGCACAATCTCGACCAGTTCGGCTTCTCCGCCAAGGACATAGCCGTCGACACCAAGAAGGTGGTCGAGCGCTCGCGCAAGGTGGCGAAGCAGCTCTCCGGCGGCGTCGGCTTTCTGATGAAGAAGAACAAGGTCACGGTGTTCGACGGGACGGCTACGCTTGCCGGCAAGGGCAAGATCGCGGTGACCAAGGACGGCAACAAGGTCGCCGATCTGACCGCCAAGCACATCATCCTCGCCACCGGCGCGCGCGCCCGCGTGCTGCCCGGCCTCGAGCCTGACGGCAAGCTCGTGTGGACCTACAAGGAGGCGATGGTGCCGCCCGAGATGCCGAAATCGGTGCTTGTCGTCGGCTCGGGGGCGATCGGTATCGAGTTCGCCAGCTTCTATCGCAATATGGGTGCCGAGGTGACGGTGGTCGAAGTGCTCGATCGCGTCGTTCCGGTCGAGGACGAGGAGATCTCCGCCTTCGCCCGCAAATCGTTCGAGAAGCAGGGCATGAAGATCCACACCACGGCGACGGTGAAGGCGCTGAAGCGCGGCGCCAATTCGGTGACGGCAACGATCGAGGCGGCGGGCAAGAGCTTCGAGGTCACCGTCGAGCGCGTCGTCGCCGCCGTCGGCATCGTCGGCAATGTCGAGAATATCGGCCTCGAAGGCACCAAGGTGCGCGTCGAGAAGACGCATATCGTGGTCGACAAATGGCTCGCCACCGACGAGCCCGGCATCTATGCCATCGGCGATGTCGTCGGCCCGCCGTGGCTCGCTCACAAGGCGAGCCACGAGGGCGTCATCTGCGTCGAGAGGATCGCCGGGCTGAATGACGTGCATCCGCTCGCCGTCGACAACATCCCAGGCTGCACCTATTGCATGCCGCAGATCGCCAGCGTCGGCCTCACCGAGGCGAAGGCGAAGGCGGCCGGTCACGAGGTGCGTATCGGCCATTTCCCCTATATCGGCAACGGCAAGGCAATCGCCCTCGGCGAGCCCGAGGGCATGATCAAGACGGTGTTCGACGCCAAGACCGGCGAGCTGCTCGGCGCCCATATGATCGGCGCCGAGGTCACCGAGCTGATCCAGGGCTATACCATCGCCAAGACGCTGGAGACGACCGAGGCGGAGCTCATCGAGACGATCTTCCCGCACCCGACGCTCTCCGAGACGATGCACGAGGCGGTGCTTGACGCGTACAAGCGGGTCATCCACATCTGAGGGATGTGGCAATGTCGGAACTTGTACCGAATCCTTCGACAGGCTCAGGATGAGGTGAGTATGACAGCACCAACAGACTCACCTCATCCTGAGCCTGTCGAAGGACATGGAAGCGCACCTCTCGCTGCCAAGGCACCATGACGACCCAGCACCCCCGTCACCCCGAAAAGGCGCACAAGCCGGATAATCCGATCCAGCGCAAGCCGGCGTGGATTCGCGTCAGGGCGCCGGTGTCGCGCGAGTATCACGAGACGCGCCAGCTGGTCCGCGCGCAAAAGCTCAACACCGTCTGCGAGGAGGCGGCCTGCCCGAATATCGGCGAGTGCTGGAAGCAGAAGCACGTCACCGTAATGATCCTCGGCAGCGTCTGCACGCGCGCCTGTACGTTCTGCAACGTGGCGACTGGGCGGCCCGATCTCCTCGATCCGCACGAGCCCGAACGGGTCGCCGACGCGCTCGCCGGGCTCGGCCTCGCCCATGTCGTCGTCACCTCGGTCGACCGCGACGATCTCGACGACGGGGGCGCCGAGCATTTCGCCCGCACGATCCGAGCGATCCGGGCGCGTTCGCCGGCCACAACGATCGAGGTGCTGACGCCGGATTTCCTCAAGAAGGATGGCGCGCTTGAGCGCGTCGTCGCGGCGCGGCCCGACGTCTACAACCACAATCTCGAGACGGTGCCGCGGCTCTATGCGGGGGTGCGCCCGGGAGCGCGCTATTTCCATTCCTTGCGCCTGCTCGACCGCGTCAAGCAGCTCGATCCGGCGATGTTCACCAAATCGGGCATCATGGTCGGACTCGGCGAGGGCAAGACCGAGGTGCTGCAGGTGATGGACGATCTGCGCTCGGCCGATGTCGATTTCCTCACCATCGGCCAGTATCTCCAGCCGACGCCGAAGCACCATGCGATCGACCGCTTCGTCCCCCCCGACGAGTTCGAATCCTACCGCCGCAATGCGCTCGGCAAGGGTTTCCTGATGGTGTCGTCGTCGCCGCTGACCCGCTCGTCCTACCATGCGGGCGACGATTTTGCCGCCTTGCGCGCGGCGCGCGAAGCCAAGCTCGCCGCGACGGCCTAAGCGGGAACGCCGCATGCCGACCCATGCGGAGCAGCGCGTCCTGCCCTATACGGCGGAGCAGCTCTTCGATCTCGTCGCCGATGTCGACCGCTATCCGGAGTTCCTACCCTGGTGCGTCGGGGCGCGCATCCGCGAGCGGCGCGACACTCTCATCGTCGCAGATCTGCTGATCGGCTTCCGCATGTTCCGCGAGCGCTTCACCTCGCGGGTGACGCTGGCGCGACCGCGGCGCATCGACGTCGCCTATTCCGAAGGGCCGTTTCGCTATCTCGAAAATCACTGGATCTTCGAGCCGGTCGAGGGCGGCTGCCGCATCGATTTCTTCGTCGATTTCGAGTTCCGCTCGCGCGTATTGCAGACCTTGATCGGTGCGCTCTTCAATGAAGCGGTGCGCCGCATGGTCGCCGCCTTCGAGACCAGGGCGCGGCATCTCTACGGCCTGCCCAGCATCGCGTCGGAACGGCCGCAGACCGACGTCACATAGGACGCGAGACCGCGCCGCCTCCCGTCCTATCTTGCCGAGTGGAAAGGGCATCGCGATGGTGGATTACAGAAAGCTGTTCGATCTCACCGGACGCCGCGCCTTGGTATTGGGCGCCGGCTCCGGCATCGGCAAGGCGTCGGCGGAGGCGCTTGGCGCGCTCGGTGCCGATGTCTTCTGCGCCGATCTCGACGAGGCGGGCGCAAAGGCCACCGCGTCGGCGATCCGCGCCGCCGGAAGGCGGGCGGAAGCGGCACGCGCCGATGCCGCCAGCGGCGGCGACATCGCCGCGCTGGTCGCCACGGCCAAGACCGCATTCAGCGGCATCGACATCGCGGTGACGACGCCGGGATCAATATCCGCAAGCGGATTTTCGACTACAGCGAGGCGGAGTTCGACCGCGTCGTCGATCTCAATCTCAAGGGCACGTTCTTCTTCTTCCAGGCGGTCGGCCAGGTGATGGTCGAGCAAGGTGCCGGCAGCATCATCGCCTCCTCCTCGATCCGCGCCATGACGATCGAGCCCGGCCTCGCCGTTTACGGCGCGACCAAGGCGGCGATCTCGCTGCTGGTCAAGGGTTTCGCCGCCGAGGTCGGCCCGCACGGCGTGCGCGTCAATGCGATCGCGCCGAGCGTCATCGAGACGCCGTTGACCGGGCCGATCAAGGCGCGCCCGGACATCTACCAGACCTATGCGAGGCATACCGTGCTCAACCGCTGGGGTGCGGCATCGGAAGTCGCGAGCGCCGTCGCCTATCTCGCCTCGGATGCCGCCAGCTACGTGACGGGAAGCACCATGCTGATCGATGCCGGTTGGATGGCGGTCGACGGGCCGCCGACCGGATTGACGCAGACCGCGCCGTCCTGAGCGGTTGGGTCAGCTCGTCTGCCCGGTGGCCGCCGCGAGCAGCAGCTCGAGCGCGCGCAACGCCGCATCGCGCCGGATCGCGGCGCGATCGCCGGCGAAGACGTGCCGCTCGGTGCGGCAGGCGCCGTGGCGGCGGGCGATGCCGAGATAGACCAGCCCGACCGGCTTGGTCGCGGTCGCGCCGCCCGGCCCGGCGATGCCGGTGATCGAGACGGCGATGTCGACCGGCGCATGGGCGAGCGCGCCGAGCACCATCGCCTCGGCGACTTCGGGGCTCACTGCGCCATGCGCCAGGATCATCTGCGCCGGCACGCCGAGCAGCTCCATCTTCGCCGCGTTCGAATAGGTGACGAAGCCGCGCTCGACGACGTCCGACGAGCCGGCGATGTCGGTGAGCGCGGCAGCGACCATGCCGCCGGTGCAGGATTCGGCGGTCGCCAGCTTGAGGCGGCTCGCACCGCAGGCGACCAAGACCTCGTCGGCCTTCGCCATCAGTATCGCGTCAGACAAGGCCGAACCTCATGAGCAGGAAAAGCGCGAGCCCGGCATAGAGCGCAGCGAAGATATCGTCGAGCATGATGCCCAAGCCGCCATGCACTTCCCGGTCCGCCCAGTTCGCCGGAAACGGCTTGACGATATCAGCGATGCGGAACAGCACGAAACCAGCGGCGTAGGCGAGGGGTGCTTCCGGGGCGACGGCGAGGACGAGAAATTGCGCCGCGACCTCGTCGATGACGATGAAACCGGGGTCGCGAATCTCGGCGGCGTTGCTCACCGCGTCGGCCGCCCAGCAGCCGATGGCGAAGACGATGACAGCTGCGACGACGAGCCCGACGGCACCGAAGGCGCCGCCGATATACCAGGCGAAGGGGAGGGCGGCGAGCGAACCCCAGGTCCCGGGTATCTTCGGGAGGAGGCCGGCGCCGAACCACGTCGCCAGCAGCATCGCGGGATGGTGGAACGGCAGGCCGGGCGGGCGGGTGAGCAGGGTCATCCGCGTCTCACAGCGGCAGGCGGATCGTCGCGACCGCCTGCGCCGCGATGCCCTCGGTCGTCGTTGCCTTGACGCTGACGCGGCTGCGCGCGATGCCGAGGATCTCGGCGATGCGCGCGCACATCGCCTCGCGATGCGGCCCGACCTTGGGCCGTTCGCAAATCACCGTGACGTCGACATGGGCGATGGTGCCGCCGCGCGCGGCGACGCGGTCGGCGGCATGGCGCAGAAAGCGGTGGGATGCGGCGCCGCGCCATTGCGGGTCGGAGGGCGGGAAATGCATGCCGATATCGCCGTCGCCGACGGCGCCGAGCACCGCGTCGGTGAGGGCGTGGAGGCCGACATCGGCGTCGGAATGGCCGACCAGCCCGTGGCTGTGCGGCACGGCGATGCCGCATAGCCAAATGTGGTCGCCGGGACCGAAGACGTGCACATCGAAGCCCTGACCGGTGCGGATGTCGCCGCAACGCGCGGCGAGAAGCCGCTCGGCACGCGCCAGATCGTCCATCGTCGTCACCTTGAAATTATCCTCGCTGCCCTCGACCAGCGCGACGGCGATCCCGGCGCGTTCGGCGACGGCGGCATCGTCGGAGAGCTCGGCGCCGGCGGCCGCGCGGTGGGCGGCGACGATCGGCTGGTAGTGGAAGCCCTGCGGCGTCTGCGCCCGCCACAGGGCGCTGCGATCGATTGTCGCGGCGATGTGGGCGCCGTCGCCGCGTTTCACCGTATCGCGCACCGGCAGCGCCGCGATGGCGCCTTGATGGTCGGCGAGCCCGGCGAGCACGCGATCGATCACGCCGCGATCGAGGAAGGGCCGTGCTCCGTCGTGGATGAGGACGAGATGCGGCGGGTCGTCGGCCAGGCTCTCCAGCCCGTTGCGCACGGAATCCTGACGCTGCGCGCCGCCGGCGACCGGCGCCAGCAGCGCCAGACCGGCGGTGGCGGCGGCGTAATGGACGTGGTCGTCGGGATGAATGATGACGCGGACGCCGTTGACCGCCGGATGCGCGAGCAGCATCTCTACGCCATGGCGCAGCACCGCCACGCCGCCGAGCGGCAGATATTGCTTCGGCAGCGGCGCGCCGAGCCTCGTGCCGCGCCCGGCGGCGACGACGAGGGCGATACAAGAACTCATGGGCGAGAACTCATGGGGCAAGCTAAACCAGCGGCCTCTCGCTTGCCAAGCCGGGCCAAGCGCTGGCACCGCAGTTTTTGTTGCGTTGCAGCAAAAAGACGCTAGGATGACGATGAAATCTTAGGCACACCCCGGGTTTGCACAAATAATGAGCATTGCGATCGGTCCCATCACGCTCGACGACCCGGTCATTCTGGCCCCGATGTCGGGCGTCACGGATCTGCCGTTCCGCCGTCTCGTCAAGTCGTTCGGGGCCGGGCTCGTCGTCTCCGAGATGATCGCCAGCGAGGCGATGATCCGCCAGACGCGCCAGTCGATGGCGATGGCGGCGAATTGTGCCGAGGAGCAGCCGATGGCGGTGCAGCTCGCCGGCTGCGAGCCGGCAGTGGTCGCCGAGGCGGCTCGCCTCAACGCCGATCGCGGCGCGGCGATCATCGACATCAATTTCGGCTGTCCGGTCAAGAAGGTGGTGAACGGCCATGCCGGCTCGGCGTTGATGCGCGACGAGCTGCATGCCGCGCGCATCCTGGCGGCGACGGTCAAGGCGGTCGATTTGCCGGTCACGCTCAAGATGCGGACCGGTTGGGACGACGCCAATCGCAATGCGCCGCGTCTCGCCCGCATCGCCGAGGAATGCGGCATCCGGATGATCACCGTGCATGGCCGCACGCGCTGCCAGTTCTATGCCGGCAGCGCCGATTGGGAATTCATCCGCGAGGTCAAGGCGGCGGTGAAGCTGCCGGTCATCGTCAACGGCGACATCCTGACGCTCGAGGACGCGGCGCGAGCGCTCGCTCTCTCGGGCGCCGACGGGGTGATGATCGGCCGCGGCGCCTATGGGCGGCCCTGGTTCATCCAGCAGGTCGCCGCCTTCCTGCGCAGCGGCGCGCGGCTACCCGACCCCGACATCGCCGCCCAGCAGGCAATCGTGCTCCAGCATTACGAGGCGATCCTGACGCATTACGGCAGCGATACCGGCGGCCGCCTCGCCCGCAAGCACATCTCCTGGTACTCGAAGGGGCTGCAAGGCTCGGCCGAGTTCCGTGCCGCGGTCAATCAAACCGCCGATACCGAAAAAGTAAAAGAAATGATCTGCAGCTTCTACGAGCCGCTCATCGAGCGGCTTGCAGCTTAGGGGGCGAGGGCGCATGGGGCGAGACGAGTTCAGGGCGACGGCGGGCGGTCGATCGACCGCGCTGCCCGCGGGGTTTGCGGCCGGCGGCTTCCGGGTCGCCTTGCCGCCGCGCGATGTCGATCCCGCGACGGTGCTGGGGGCGATGCCCGATCCGGTGCTCGTCGTCGACGATGGCAATTTCATCGTCTGGGTCAACAATGCCGGCGAGCAGTTTCTCGAGGCGAGCGCCGCCACCTTGCGTGGCTGCAACCTCTCCGATCTGCTGCCGCTCGACTCGCCGCTCTTCAGCTTGATCGAGACGGTGCGCAGCAGCGGCAGCAGCATCGCCGAATACAGCGTGCCGATCGAGACGCCGCGGCTCGGCGCCCATGTCATGACGATTCAGGTGGCGCCGCTCGTCGAGCAGCCCGGCCAGCTCGTCATCACGCTGCATGAGCGCTCGATCGCCCACAAGATCGATCGCCAGCTCACCCATCGCAACGCCGCCCGCTCGGTCACCGCGATGGCGGCGATCCTCGCCCATGAGGTGAAGAACCCGCTCTCGGGCATCCGCGGTGCCGCCCAGCTGCTCGAGCAGAACGCGATACCCGCCGATCGCGAGCTCACCCGTCTCATCTGCGATGAATCCGACCGCATCGTCGCGCTGCTCGATCGCATGGAAGCCTTCTCCGATGCGAGGCCGATCGAGCGCGAGGCGGTGAACATCCACGAGGTGCTGGAGCGGGTCCGCAAGGTGGCGCAGACCGGCTTCGCCCGCCCCCATCGCTTCGTCGAGGAATACGATCCCTCGCTGCCGGCGGTGTTCGGCAATCACGACATGCTCGTCCAGGTCTTTCTCAACCTGGTCAAGAACGCCGCCGAGGCGCTGCCCGACCATGGTGGCGAAATCGGCCTCTCGACGTCCTATCAGCAGGGCGTGCGGCTCGCCGTGCCGGGCACCGATACCCGCGTCCACCTCCCCCTGGTCGTCGCCATCAGCGATAACGGCGAGGGTATCCCGGAGGATCTGCGCGCCCATCTCTTCGATCCCTTCGTCACCACCAAGCGCAACGGAACCGGTCTCGGTCTCGCCCTGGTGGCGAAGATCATCGGCGATCATGGCGGCGTCATCGAGTTCGACAGCCAGCCGCGCCGCACGGTGTTCCGCGTCTTCCTGCCGACGGTGCCGGTAGCGGCCGTCGTGCGATGAGGGGCGGGCGATGAACGCCTCGACAATCCTCGTCGCCGACGACGACCGCGCCATCCGCACGGTGCTCAACCAGGCGCTGGCGCGGCTCGGCTACGACGTGCGCACGACCGGCAACGCGGCGACGCTGTGGCGCTGGGTGGCGGATGGCGAGGGCGATCTCGTCATCACCGATGTGGTCATGCCGGACGAGAACGGCCTCGATCTCATTCCGCGCATCAAGCGAATCCGCCCCGAGCTGCGCATTATCGTGATGAGCGCGCAGAACACGTTGATGACCGCGGTCAAGGCGACTGAGCGCGGCGCCTTCGAATATTTACCCAAGCCGTTCGATCTGCGCGAGCTCGTCAACGTCGTCCAGCGCGCGCTGTCGGCGCCGATCGCCGCCGCGCTGAACGGTAGCGAGGAGGTCGAGGCGGAGGAGCAGCTGCCGCTGATCGGCCGCTCGCCGGCGATGCAGGACATCTATCGCGTCCTCGCCCGGCTGATGGGTACCGATCTCACCGTGATGATCGCCGGCGAGAGCGGCACCGGCAAGGAGCTGGTGGCGCGGGCGCTGCATGATTTCGGCAAGCGCCGCAGCGGGCCTTTCGTCGCCATCAACATGGCGGCCATCCCGCGCGAGCTGATCGAGAGCGAGCTCTTCGGCCACGAGAAGGGGGCCTTTACCGGCGCGGCCTCGCGCTCGATCGGCCGCTTCGAGCAGGCACAAGGCGGTACGCTGTTTCTCGACGAGATCGGCGACATGCCGATCGAGGCACAGACCCGATTGCTGCGCGTCCTGCAATCGGGCGAGTACACGACGGTCGGCGGCCGCACGCCGATCCGCGCCGATGTCCGCATCATCGCGGCGACCCATCGCGACCTGCGCCAGCTCATCCGCCAGGGCCTGTTCCGCGAGGATCTGTTCTATCGCATCAATGTCGTGCCGATCCGCCTGCCGCCGCTGCGCGAGCGCAGCGAGGACATTCCGGCGCTGGTGCGCCATTTCCTGGCACAGGCCGGTGCCGAAGGCCTGCCGGGAAAGACGCTCGACCAGCCGGCGATGGACCGCCTCAAGACCTATCGCTGGCCGGGCAATGTGCGCGAGCTGGAAAATCTCGTCCGCCGGCTGACCGCGCTCTACGCCCAGGAGGTGATCGGCGCCGATGTCATCGACGTCGAGCTGGCCGAGGCGATGCTGCCGGGCGAGCCGGCATCGGTGCCGGCAAATGAAGGGCTGAGCGCGGCGGTTGAGCGACATCTCAAGGAGTACTATGCCGCGCACAAGGATACGTTGCCGGCAGCCGGGCTCTATGATCGCGTCCTGCGCGAGGTCGAGCGGCCGCTGATCCTGCTGACCCTGGCGGCGACCCGCGGCAACCAGATCCGTGCCGCCCAGCTGCTTGGCCTCAATCGCAACACCCTGCGCAAGAAGATCCGCGAATTGGACATCGAAGTGATGCGCGGCCTAAGATAGCCTGGGCTTGGCCGAGCCAAGCGCCGTCGCTGTGAACGGCGCGGCCGCCGTCTATGCCGTGGGGCGATTTCTTGGAAGCAGGCTTGAGCCTGTCACAGCGTGTGCTGCGGTGGACCGGACGGGTTGGTCTCGGCCGGAAGGCCACGGTTGTGCTGGCGCTGGCGGCGCTCGCCTCGGGTTTCGCCACCTATGCCGCAATGGCCGGCATACCGCCCTTCGGTCCGAATGGCGGCAGCGTGCTGCTGCTCCTCAACATCAATCTCGTCCTCCTGCTGTCCCTTGCGGCGGTGGTCGCCAAGCGTCTGGTCGAGGTCTGGACGCAGCGTCGCCGCGGCCTCGCCGGCTCACGGCTGCATGTTCGCCTCGTCGTGCTGTTCAGCCTGGTCGCGGTAACGCCGACGATCATCGTCGCGGTGTTCTCGTACCTCTTCTTCAGCTTCGGCATCGAGGCCTGGTTCAGCGAGCGCGTGCGGACCGCACTGTCGGAATCGCAGGCCGTCGCCGAGGCCTATCTGCACGAGCATCAGCAGGTGATCCGCGCCGATGTGCTGGCGATGGCCTCCGATCTCAACCGCGAGGCCTATATCCTCAATTTCAATCAGGCGCGTCTGGCGCAAGTCGTCCGCACCCAGGCGGCGCTGCGCTCGCTCAACGAGGCGGAAGTCTTCGACAGCTCAGGTCGCGTCCTGGCGCGCTCGGGTTTCAGCCTCTCGCTGGAATTCGGCCTCATTCCCGAATGGGCGATGCTGCAGGCGCGGAACGGCGACGTCGCCATCGTCACCGGCGACAATGACGACCGCGTGCGCGCCCTGGTGCGGCTCGACCAGTTCCCCGGTGCCTATCTCTATATCGGCCGCTTCGTCGAGGCCCAGGTGCTGGCGCATATGGAGCAGACGCAGCGCGCCGTTGCGCAATACGAGCAGCTCGAGGGGCAACGTTCCGGCTTTCAGGTGACCTTCGCGCTCGTCTTCCTCATCGTTGCCCTGCTGTTCCTCTTCGCCGCGGTCTATTTCGGCATCAATTTCGCCAGCCAGATGGTCGAGCCGATCGGCATGCTGATCGCCGCGGCCGAGCGGGTGCGTGGCGGCGATCTTGCCGCCCGCGTGCCGGAAGGCGCCGGCGACGCTGAATTCTCCTCGCTGAGCCGCGCCTTCAACCGCATGACCAACCAGCTGCAGAGCCAGCAAAGCGAGCTGATCGAGGCGAACAGACAGCTCGATCAGCGCAGCCGCTTCACCGAGACCGTGCTGGCCGGTGTGTCGGCCGGCGTCATCGGCCTCGACCAGCTGGGTCGGCTCAACCTGACCAACCGCTCGGCCTCGCTGCTCCTCGGCACCGAGCTCGATCAATTCATCGGCCACGATCTTGCCGAGGTCGTGCCGGAAATGGCCGAGCTCTTCAACGCCGCGAGCAGGCGTCCGGACCGCCTGGCGCAATCGCAGGTCGAGATCGGCCGACGCGGCCGCAGCCATGTGCTGCTCGTGCGCATCGCGGCCGAGCAGGAGGACGGCGAGGTCAAGGGCTACGTCGCGACATTCGACGACGTGACCGAGCTGCTCTCGGCGCAGCGCAAGGCGGCCTGGGCCGATGTCGCACGCCGCATCGCGCACGAGATCAAGAACCCGCTGACGCCGATCCAGCTCTCCGCCGAGCGGCTGAAGCGCAAATATCTGCGCGAGATACACAGTGACCCGGAGACATTTTCGATCTGTACCGATACGATCATCCGCCATGTCGAGGATATCGGCCGGATGGTCGATGAATTCTCATCCTTCGCGCGTATGCCGGCGCCGACGATCAAGAACGAGAATCTACTCGAAATCTGCCGCCAGCCGGTCTTTCTGCAACGCAACGCGCAGACCGACATCGATTTCGAGATCATCGCACCGGACACGTCGCTCACCGTCGCTTGCGATGCCCGCCTGGTCGGCCAGGCGCTGACCAACCTGCTGAAGAACGCGGTCGAATCGATCCAGGGCCGGCCCGGCATCGACGGCGACCTGCCGCGCGGCCATGTCGTGGTGCGTGTGCAGGCGAGCGAGGGTCGTGCGATCGTCGCGGTGGAGGATAACGGCAAGGGGCTGCCGGAACACGAGCGCGAGCGGTTGACCGAACCTTATGTCACGACCCGCGCCAAGGGGACGGGACTCGGCCTCGCCATCGTCAAGAAGATCATGGAGGAGCACGGCGGCGGGCTGCTGCTCGAGGACCGCGACAGCGGCGCCATTGTCAAGCTGATTTTCCCGCTGGTCGAAGCGGTCGCCCCGACGGCGCCCCGGAACGTCGCGCCAGTGGACGTGGCACCAGTGGACGTCGCGCCGGTGGACGTGGCGCCCGTGGACGCCGCGCCGGCGGAGGCCCCTCGCGTCGCCGTCGAGGGCGATTGAGGTCGCGTTCTCATGAGTCACCATTTCGCGGCGCCGGCTTGTCACCTTCCCAGTCAGGGCGAAATCGCTCTAGGATGGGTCATGCATAATGTGCCTCGGCGCGCGCCTCGCAGCGGCGAAGGATTCCGGCATGACGACTGACATCCTCATCGTCGATGATGAGGCGGATATACGCATGCTCATCGCGGGCGTCCTCAAGGACGAGGGCTACCAGACCCGCGAAGCCGGCAACAGCACGCAGGCGCTGACGGCGATCCGGTCGCGTCAACCGTCGCTCGTCATCCTCGATATCTGGCTGCAGGGCAGCGAGCTCGACGGCATCGAGATCCTCAAGGTGATCCGCCGCGAGCTGCCTGCCTTGCCGGTCATCATGATCAGCGGTCACGGCAATATCGAGACGGCGGTCGCGGCAATCAAGTTCGGCGCCTACGACTTCATCGAGAAGCCGTTCAAGTCGGATCGTCTGCTGCTGGTGATCGAGCGCGCGATCGAAGCGGCGAGGCTGCGACGCGAGAATCAGGAGCTGCGTCTGCGCGCCGGCGGCGATGTCGAGCTTGTCGGCAGCTCGCAGGCGACCAATCAGCTGCGTCAGCAGATTGAGCGCGTCGCTCCCACGGGCAGCCGCGTCCTGATCACCGGTCCTGCCGGCGTCGGCAAGGAGGTCGTCGCTCGGCTGCTGCACGCGCGCTCGCGGCGCGCTAGCGGCCCTTTCGTCGCGCTCAACTGCGCGACCATGCGGCCGGATCGTCTGGAGGTCGAGCTGTTCGGCACCGAGGCGGGGGGCGAGGAACCCGACCAGCCGCGCAAAGTCGGCACCTTCGAGCAGGCCCATGGCGGGATGCTGCTGCTCGACGAGGTCGCCGACATGCCGATCGAGACGCAGGGCAAGATCGTTCGCGTGCTGCAGGAGCAAACCTTCGAGCGGGTCGGCGGCGGCAACCGCGTCGAGGTCGATGTCCGTGTCGTCGCCTCGTCGAACCGCGATCTCGCCGGCGAGATCGCCGCCGGGCGTTTGCGCGAGGATCTCTTCTACCGCCTCAACGTCGTACCCATCCGGGTGCCGCCGCTGCGCGAGCGGCGCGACGACATTCCCTTGCTCGCCCGCCATTTCATGAGCCGCACCGCCGAGGCCGCCGGCTTGACGCCGCGCGAGTTCGGCGAGGACGCGATGGCTGCTCTGCAGGCCTATGAATGGCCGGGCAATGTCCGTCAGCTGCGCAACGCCGTCGACTGGCTGCTGATCATGGCGGCGGGCGAGGTGCGTGAGCCGATCCGCGCCGACATGCTGCCGGCGGAGATCGGCGCCATCGCCCCGGCGGTCGTCAAATGGGACAAAGGCGGCGAGATCATGAGCCTGCCGTTGCGCGACGCGCGCGAGGTCTTCGAGCGCGAATATCTGCTCGCCCAGGTGACGCGCTTCGGCGGCAACATCTCGCGCACCGCCGCCTTCGTCGGCATGGAGCGCTCGGCCCTCCATCGCAAGCTCAAATCGCTCGGCGTCTTCAATGGCGACCGCGCCGGTAAGCTCGGCGTCTGAGCTCTTCGCGCGACGGCGAGGGTAGGGTCAGGCTCAGGGGCGGAGTGGGGCGCAGGGCAGGGGTTGGCTAGCGAGATGGTTGAATTTGATTGTTGCGAATGATTTTCATTTGCATGTATAGTGCGATCCGGCGCGTGCACCTTCGCCGCCCCTTTCCCTTGCGGCAGGATTGATGACTGAAATTCCCCCTAAGCCTAGGCCTAACGCATCCGGCAAGCCGTCGGGTGCACCGACGATCCCCAGCCAGGATCTGCTTGCCGGCCGCCGCGAAGTGATCATCCAGCACGGTCACGAGCAGTACCGGCTCCAGCTCACCAACAGCAACAAGCTCATTCTCGTCAAGTAACCGCACCGTCGTTTTCTCCGCAGCCGAGCCAGCCAGTCCACGAAGCGGACGGAAGCCAGCCAGGAATGCTTCCTTCCTCTCAATTCTTGGATCTGGACAATGGCAACATCTCGGCGCTTTTTTCTGCTCGAATCGCCTCCTCCCGCTGCCGCGATCGGTGGCGGCTTCCCGACGAATACCGCGTCACGACGCTTGCTCGCGGGCACGGCGCTCGGCTTGGCGATGACATGCGCCAACGCTGCCCCGCCGATCGCGGCGCAGACCGTCGACCATGCGCCGATGCAATTGCCCGCGGTTTCGGTCGAAGGGGCCCAGCCGAGCGGTAGCACCGACTACCGCACCGAGCAGCCGGCCCTGCCCAAGCTGACGGCGCCGCTGCGCGAGACGCCGCAATCGATCACCGACATACCGCGCCAGCTGATGGACGATCAGGGCGTGACGACGATGCGCGACGCCCTGCGCAACGTTCCCGGCATCAGCCTTTCCGCCGGCGAGGCGAGCTCGCAAGGCGACAGCCTGACGCTTCGCGGCTTTACCGCGCGCAACGATTTCTATCTCGACGGCATGCATGATTTCGGCAGCTATTATCGCGACCCGTTCTACCTCGACAGGATCGAGGTGCTGAAAGGGCCGTCATCCATCCTGTTCGGTCGCGGCTCGACCGGCGGCGTCATCCAGCAGGTCAGCAAGACGCCGCTGCTCGACAGCTTCACGGCGGGCAGCGTCGCGCTCGGCACCGATATGACCAAGCGGGTGACGATCGATTACGACCGCGCGGTGCCGACGCTTGGCGAAGGCGCCGCCCTGCGCATCAACGTGATGGCGCATGATTCCGACGTGGCGGGCCGCCGCCTCGCCGAGAATACGCGTTTCGGCCTGGCGCCGACGCTGGCGCTCGGCATCGGCACACCCACCCGGCTGACCTTCAGCTATCTCCACCAGACGGAATACGACTATCCCGATTACGGTCTGCCCTGGCTCTATTCCGCCGCGACGGGCAGCCAACCTTCGATCGCGCATGTGGCGCCGGTCGGGCGCGAGAGTTCCTACGGCATCAAATACAGCGACTTCCTGCGTACCAATGTCGACGTCATGACCGCCAAGCTCGAGCACGACGTCGACGACGATCTCAGCGTGCGCGATCAGCTTCGCTACGCCCATTATGTCCGGCAATTCAGAATCACCGAGCCGCAGATCGACATCAACGGCACCAATACGCCGCTGCTCGTCGTGCCGAATCGTGCGCTCAGCACGCTCAGCGTCACCCGCAATCAGCTCTACGGCACCAGCCTCGAGACCTTCCTCGAGAACCAGCTCGACGCGACGAAGAAATTCGCCACTGGCTTCATCGGTCACACGGTCGTCACCGGTATCGAGCTCGGCCGCGAGACATCGGATCCGAACCGCTACGGCAACTCGAGCTACAGCTTGACGTCGCTGCTCTCGCCCGATCCTAACGCGGCGACCGGCAGCAACACGTTTCTCCAGACGAAGACCAAGACGACGGCGCTGACCCAGGCGGTCTATGCCTTGGATACGCTCAAGCTCAGCGAGCAATGGGATCTGATCGGTGGCATCCGCTACGACCGGTTCGATGCGCAATTCGATCAACCGACCTTCAACGCGGCGGGGGTGCAGACCCAGTTTCTCTCGTTCCACCGGGTCGACGAAATGCCGAGCTATCGTGCCGCCGTGGTGTTCAAGCCGGCGCCGAACGGCAGCGTCTATTTCGATTATGGAACCTCGTTCAACCCGTCCGCCGAATCCTTGTCGCTGGCCGCCAACAACGCCGCCCTCGCGCCGGTGGAGAACGAGACCTACGAGCTGGGCAGCAAATGGGACGTGCTTGACCAGAAACTGTCGCTGCGCGGCGCCATTTACCGCTCGATCCAGACCAATGTCCGCGAGACCGATCCCAACAACGCGCTGCTGCAGATCCTCGCCGGCAATGCCAAGGTCGACGGTTTCGAGCTCGAGGCGGCCGGGCATCTCACCGAGAAATGGCAGATCTATGCCGGCTACGCCTATATGTTCAGCGAGATCACCAGCTCGCCGCAGAACGATATCGGGCACCGTCTCGCCAATGTGCCGATGCATACGGGAAATCTGTGGACGACCTACGATCTACCTGGGAATTTCCAGATCGGCGGCGGCGCCAATTACGTCTCCAGCCGCTTCGCCAGCACGACACCGACGACGGCCGGCGGCGTGCTGTTCTGGAAGGAGGTGCCGGGTTATTACACCTTTAGCGCGATGGCGAAATATCACCTGACCGAGAAGGTCGATATTCAGCTCAACGTCGATAACATCGCCGACAAATTCTATTACGACCAGATCCATCCCAGCCACGTCGTGCCCGGTGCCGGTCGCACCGCGCTGCTCTCGACCAACTTCAAATTCTAGCCGGGAGAGGGGACGCGATGCTGCTCCATATTCCCGCAGTCCTCAGCGCCGAGGGCGTCGCCGAGTGCCGTCGCGCCCTCGACGCGACGGAGTGGGGCGACGGCCGCGTCTCCGCCGGCCATCAATCGCGCTGGGTGAAGGACAACATGCAAGTGCCCGAGAGTCATCCGGTCGCTCGCCGTCTCGGCGACATGATCCTGATGGCGCTCGAGCGCAACCCGCTCTTCATCGCCGCCGCCTTGCCGTTGAAGGTCTATCCGCCGCTTTTCAACAGCTATCAAGGTAACCAGTCCTACGGGACCCATATCGACGGCGCGATCCGCGAGATTCCCGGCATCCGGTTGCGCCTGCGCACGGATCTCTCGGCCACGCTCTTCCTCAGCGCCCCCGAGGAATACGACGGCGGCGAGCTGACGATCGAGGACACGCTCGGCGCGCATCGCATCAAGCTTCCCGCTGGCGACATGATCCTCTACCCGGCGAGCACGCTGCATCAGGTGCAACCGGTGACGCGGGGCACCCGCCTGGCCTCGTTCATGTGGATACAAAGCATGGTGCGCGAGGACAGCCAGCGCGCGCTCCTTTTCGAGCTCGACACCGCGATCCAGCGCCTCACCCGCTCGCTGCCGGAGCACGCCTCGCTGATCCAGCTGACCGGCGTCTATCACAATCTGCTGCGTCGCTGGGGAGAAACATGATGCCGTCTCGCTTGTCCTGGCGTCGCCTTGTCGAGCAGATCCATCTCTGGGTCGGGCTGCTCCTCTGCGTGCCCTTGGTCACGCTCGGCCTCACCGGCAGCGTGTTGGTTTTCGCCGATGAGCTGCGAGCGCTGCTCGAACCAGCCGGCAGTCACGGCACGACGGCGGGCGCGCAACGGAATGTGGCGGAGATCGTCGAGGCGGCGCGGTCGACCGCACCTGCTGGCTTCGTCCCGACCTTCTACCGGGCGCCGCGCGAGCCCGGCGGCCCTGCCCTGGTGCGGCTGGTGCCAGTCGATCCCGTCTCGTTGGCCGCCGTGGCGGAACCGCCGCAGGGCGATCTGCTGCGTCGGCTCTTCCTCCTCCATGCCAATCTTCTGATGCCGGGTGCGGGGCGGCAGATCGTCGGCTGGTTCGGCATCGCGATGCTGGCGCTCGGCATCAGCGGGCTGGTCAATTGGTGGCCGCGGCCACGCAGCTGGCGCAGCGCCTTCGTCATCCGCAAGGGTGCACGCGGCGTCAGGCTGAACCGCGATCTGCACGGTGCCGTTGGTATCTGGGGCATCGCCGTCTTCATGGTCGTGAGCTTCAGCGGCGTCTATCTCGCGTTTCCGCAGACTGTGCGCGCGGTGGTCGCGAGCGTGCTGCCGGCGCGCGATTTGCGCGCCGCCGCGACCGCCATCCGCGTCGAGCCGCGCCAGGATGTCGCACCGCTCGGCGTCGACGACGCGATCGCGCTGGCCCGCGCCGAGATCGGTGACTTGACGATCGGTGTCGTCTTCCTGCCCGCCCGCCCGGACCAGCCTTATCGGATCGGCGTGCTCCAGCCGGGCAGGGGGGCGGGGGCGCCGATGGTCACCGTCTTCGTCGATCCGTGGCGGCGCCGCGTGGTCGAAATTCTCGACCCGCGAAGCTTCACGGCCGGCGAGACGTTCCTCGCCTGGCAGCATGCGCTTCATGCCGGCGAGGGGCTCGGCTGGCTCTGGAAGGGTCTCGTCGCCATCGCCGGTCTGCTGCCGCTGCTCTTCGCGGCGACCGGCATTTCGATGTGGTGGCTGAAGCGCCGGAACCGCCGCGCGCGGGCGGCGAGCCGCTCGCGCAGCTCCGATCGTCTCTACACCGCACCAGGAACAGAGAAATGAGCAGATTTTCGACGCTTATCCGATCGCTTGCGACGGGAATTCTTCTCGCCGCCTTCGCCGTCTCGTCGGCAATCGCCGAGATCGTCGCCGATCCCGGCAGCGCGCCGCTGCCGCAGGATCTCTCACCCTGGAGCATGTTCCTGTCGGCCAATCCGATCGTCAAGGCCGTGATCGTCGGTCTTGCCTTCGCCTCGGTGATCACCTGGACGGTCTGGCTGGCGAAGACGGTCGAGCTGCGGGCGATGCGGCGACGCGTGCGCGACGGCTTGCGCGTGCTCGGCGAGGCTCGCTCGCTGGCCGAGGCAACGATCGGATTGACGGCAAGGACGCCGACGATGGCGATCGTCGAGGCGGCGCTGCTCGAGACCCGGATGTCCTCCGGCATGAGCATCGAAGGTACCAAGGAGCGGGTAGCCTCCCGGCTCGAGCGGATCGAGGCGGCAGCGAGCCGGGCGATGTCGCGCGGCACCGGCATATTGGCGACGATCGGCTCGACGGCGCCGTTCGTCGGCCTGTTCGGCACCGTATGGGGCATCATGGACAGCTTCATCGGCATCTCGCGGACGCAGACGACGAACCTCGCCATCGTCGCGCCGGGCA
>WNFM01050969.1_pt1 | contig 47048 bp, 38 predicted proteins | sample 5400271 | NCBI WGS metagenome assembly WNFM01 (sample SAMN13153352, study PRJNA577476) | soil metagenome | isolation source: 60 cm saprolite on Douglas fir-dominated hillslope | place: USA:California | collected 2013-09-17
GCGGGCAGCATACGCCCCTTGAAACCGAGGTGATCTGTAAAGACGGCAGTCGCCTGCCGGTGTTGGTGGGAAGCGTCATCTTCCAGGAGCGTCCGCGCCAGACCATCAGCTTTGTGCTGGATATTTCGGCCCGCAAGGAACTGGAGCAACGCAAGGATGACTTTATCAGCATGGCCAGCCACGAACTCAGGACACCGCTCACCATAGTAAAGATGCAGACCCAACTGGTGAGAAAGCGACTGGAAAGACAATCCCATCACGAGGCTGCCACAGCGCTTTCCAGGGTGGAGGGGCCCGTCAAGCAACTTGAACGCCTGATCGGCGAGTTACTGGATGTGTCCAAGATCCAGGCAGGCAGGTTGGAGTATCAGCAGGAGATGGTCGATCTTGACGCGTTGCTCCATGAGGTGGCCGACACCATGCAGCAGCTCTCTCCGACGCATACCATTGTGGTGCGTGGCGCGGCACCTTGCTCACTGGTCGGAGACAAAGACCGGCTCGGACAGGTCTTCATCAACCTGATCAGCAATGCCATCAAGTATGCTCCAGGCGCAGAGACGGTCGAGATGGACCTGAGCGCCTCCCCTGAGACGGCGACGATTCGGGTACACGATCATGGCCTTGGCATCCCACAGGAGCAGCGCGACAGAATCTTTGAGCGCTTCTATCGCGTCTCTGGTCCGAACCAGAAAGCCATTCCCGGTCTAGGGATGGGCTTGTATATTGTGGCGGAGATCGTCAGGCATCACGGGGGAACCATGACGGTGGAGAGCACCGTTGGGAAAGGCTCCACCTTTACGGTGACCCTTCCCAGAAAAAGGGATGCCTGACCATAGGAAAGAACGCCACGCGCGTCATTGAAGCCGGTGATGGCGGCAGAAGCTGTTTGGGCACGGATGGCACCGCCATCACCGATCAGCTTGCTGCTGACACCCTCGCTCGCACCGAGCTACCTGAAGCCGGCTACGTTTCTTGCACCATGGAGACAAACCGTCTCTCTCTTGTGCATCCCAGTCTTGCCTGGTTCTGCTGATGACGCGCGTATCAAACGCTCGCGCGGCAATTGTGGGCCACCCAGCCCTCCATCTGTTGAATTGCTCTCATATATGGTACAATTGCGGGGATTTTAAACAGACAAATTTGTATATGAGGCAGTAATACGATGGAATATGCAATCTTAGGCGGGGGCGCTTTGGGGTTAATGGCCGCCTATCGCCTGACGCGGGCGGGTCACTCGGTAATGGTTTTTGAGCAGGAGCACATTGCTGGCGGGCTCGCGGCCGGTTTTCATGTAGGCAATGAAGGAGAGGCGTGGCTGGAGAAATTCTACCATCACCTCTTTCGTACCGATAAAACAGCGATCAGTACGATTAAAGAGCTGGGCCTGGGCGACCGCCTGGTATGGTCGCACCCGCGCACGGTAACCCTCACGGGTGGAGGTATTTACCAGCTAGACTCCCCTTTTAACTTGCTGCTGTTTCGTCCGCTGAGCATTGCTGAACGCCTGCGTCTTTTTGCCGTGCTGGCTTTCCTGAAATTGACCAATTCACGTCCGTTTGAAGGCAAAACAGCTGATCCCTGGCTGCGGCGTTGGATGGGCCAACATACATACCAGATGCTCTTTGAGCAACTTTTCGTCGGGAAATTCGGGGAGATGCGCGAGCATATCGCGATGCCCTGGTTCTGGGCGCGGGTGCATGATCGTACCACCTACCTTGGTTACCTGCGCGGCGGCTTTCAACTGGTCTATGAGCGCCTGGTAGAGCGCATTGGTGAAAAGGGGGGTAAGGTTTTACTGGGAACGCGCGTGGAGCAGGTACAGCAACAGGAGGATGGTCGCTGGCAGGTGCAGACCAGCCAGGGGACATGGACAGTTGATCGAGTTATTTCAACTCTGCCGACCCGCCTGACATGCCGCCTCGTACCCGCTCTGCCTGCCGACTACCGTGCCAAATATGAATGGGGCCAGGCATATGGCGCGCAGTGCCTGATCCTGGCCTTAGATCGTCCCCTCACTGACAGCTACTGGGTCAACATCTGTGATCCTGGTTATCCTTTCACCGGCCTGTTTGAGCATACCAATTTTCGCCCGGCGGGAGAGTATGGTGGACGCCACCTCGTTTACCTTGGCAACTATCGCCCCATGGATGATCCGCTCTTCAAAATGAGCAAGGAAGAGATCCTTGCCGAGTTTTTGCCGCATCTCAAGCGCCTGCGACCTGATTTTGAAGCGGATTGGGTGACGGAGAGCTGGCTATTTCAAGCTCCCTTTGCCCAGCCTATCGTGACGACCGAGTACCCCGAGCATATTCCACCTCTGCATACTCCGCTCAAAGGTCTCTGGGTGGCTAACATGTTCCAGATTTATCCCCATGATCGCGGCCAGAACTACTCCTTTGCCCTCGCCAATCAACTGGTCAAAGAGCTTGCCAAAGTCGATACTCACACATTGTAAATGCTTCTACTACATGAATCACCCCAAATTTTGATACTGCTGATGAATAAGCCTCTCAAGCGCGTTCATCGTTCCAGGGCACCCGCAAGGGGATGCCCCTACTCTACGCGGAACCTCGTCTATAGTAGGGGCATCCCCTTGCGGGTGCCCTGTTTCCATACACACCACCTCCGGCATGACTCAATTCATTTGCCAGCGGCCTAAAATTCGGGATGATTCATGCATTTGGGGTGGGCAACGGCAGGTAGTCAAAAAAGCAGGCCAGCATGGTCACTCAATAAGTCTTGCTACCATCTCCTGCACAAAGCGGATCTCATCGCGGTTGACGGTGTGCCCCATCTCGGGATAGAGACGGGCCGTTACATCTCCACCCATGGCTCGAAACACCTGCGCCGTTAGTTCCACACGTTCTTTAGGAATATGGAAGTCCACGTCGCTACAGCCCAGGAAAACAGGTGTGCCCTCAAGCGAGCCGGGATAGTTCCTCGGAGTGCTATCCGGCCCAATCAGTCCTCCGCTCAGGCCAACCACACCGCCATAGCGCCGGGCGTGCCGCGCGACAAACTCCAGGGAAAGGCAGGCACCCTGTGAAAAACCGAGCAGGATTGTCTTCTCCAAAGCAATGCCGGCCTGTGTCAGCTGCTCAAGCAGAGCAGCGATGACGGCCAATCCCGATGAGAGGCCCGGCTCATTGCTGTCTATCGGAGCCAGGAAGCTATTGGGATACCATGAATAATGAGCGGCTTGTGGCGCCAGGTAGACAAAACCAGGCTGCTTAAAATCTGTTGCTAGCTCCAGAATACTTTCCGCCGTTGCTCCTCGCCCATGCACCATGATCATAGCGGCGCGGGCTGTTTCCAGTGGCTCACCGGCCGCGAGAACTGGTTGCCCCTGGTGAGGTCCTTCGATCTTACCGATTATTTCACTCATGCATTTAGCTCCATGGGATGCCAGGCAGGCGCCTTAATAGGGCTCAGCATGGGCTCAAGTACGCCGCGGCTTTCTTCTAACCAGGGTGGCAGCTTTAAATGCTGGCCCAGCACCTGGGTATAAAAATCAATCGTTCGCTGCGCATTTGCGCAGACAAGCCTGAGTCTCCCCTTGGCTCAAGCCAGGGAGTTCTAACGTCGTTCCAACTCTCAACTCTTGGAAGGAGCAGCCTCATTGGAGACCAAGAGAACTTTAAGCCGATCGACTCTAACGGTTCAGGACATGACCGTGGCTAGCGCATATAAGCCTAGCCTTCCGTCGATTGATACTCCTCGTTGCGACTTGCGCCCAACTCCGGGCACCGCATTACAGCCAACGAAGAGAAGAGGGAGGTTCTCCTGCCCTAGGGTTCATCGCCTTACGGTCTTACGGAGCCTTGTTACACCTATTATCTCACGGCTGTCTAGACTTTTGTTGAATATTCATAAGCTGAGGAGTGCTCTGCCTGCGGGCAGCGGGCTTTTCATCCCCATGTCTCGAAGACAGGGGCCTTAAAGCCCGGATTGGTCAAGCCCCTGATCCCCGATGTTAGGGCGCTCGTAGGGGCGGTCGCGTCGCAGTGTGCGCAGATGCTCGCCCCTCTCGAGGTCCCAGAGCGTGACGACTCCGGCGACCTATGCCATAATCATTGGCTGGTCGAACATGTATATAGGACGATGAAAACTTACCGAGAGCATTTCCTCGACCCGCCGAGATGAGAGGAAAACATTCGTCTTGAGCAAGGCATTGACCTTCCAGCAGGCTCGCTATGACGATGCTCATAACGCTTTCATGACACTTCGTCCTATACTCGGACCAGAGAGGGCGAGGCGCCTCAGCTGGGTTGTGGCCCGAAACCCTGCCGACTGGGCCTTTGCGTGAGGAAATGCTCTCGAATTGCCAGGTTGGCAGCAGGCGCACGCCAATGGGATGAAGTGTCACGCTAGTGTCGATCAAGAAGGGATAACACCATGCGTTTCAATTTATCGCGGCATTTCTTATTGACTTGTTGTGCGTTATTCCTATCGGGATGGCTGTTTGCAGGATGTGGAGCATCTCCATATCTTGAAAAAACTCCAGCAACAACTTCATTAGTGAAGGAGTTTTCTTCAGCGAAAGTCGCCGGTGAAGAAATTACAGTGCCATTTGGACGAGCAGTTGTGATGTATTCTGACCACTTACCTCAGGCGGGAGGTAGTAGAGATGAAGCAGTTTCCAAAGCAGAGTTGAAAGATCAGCTAAAAATTTTGACCCAGTCACCTCCTATCAAAAAAATACCGGCTGTCTGGGGACTGAGTAACAACTGTAGATATACGATGTATGTAGATGTTTACTACACAGGGACATTACGTATAACAGTTGTTGATGCCAAAGTGGCTCATCAAATCATAGCGAAGTGGAGTACAGCGAATAATGTAGCTAATCACTACACCTCGGAGGGTGAGATACCCTGCCTTGCGGCATAAATTCACCGATGTAAGGCATCTCATGGCCCTGTACTCTCGTCCTCCGGTGGAAACATAATATCTTCATAGACCCCGGTGACTGGAAAACGTACGCCGAGGTGGGTCAGTTCTACGTCCTCACCTGTACATCTCAAAGTATAGCGGAGGAGAAGATGGGATACAATGTTTTAATGGAAGAGGATGCATTTTGTTCTCAGGCCCACTTTATTACCACCTCACTATACTACAAGTAGGGATCGAGTTTGTTTCATTCTGCCTGATTTGCGCCAGCCTGAGCAGTGGCGGAACGCATGAGGCCCGGGTGTGTCAATCGTTATCTGGTCCCTGTACCAACCATAATGTTCACAACACGCGCTGTAAAGGCGCTCGATCGAAAGGAGTTAACAATGTCAGATACCAACAACGTATTTCTATTCATCGGTACCTATAGCAACGTAGGAGACGCGCAGCAGGACTACGATGCGGTCAAGGAGCTGCACCGCCAGGGGGTGATCGGCACGTACGATGCGGCTGTCGTGGAGAAAGCCGCTGACGGCAAGGTTCACGTCCACAAGCGCGAGAAGCCCACCGAGCATGGAGCCTGGACAGGGATTGTCGTGGGTGCAGTAGTGGGCCTCCTCTCGCCCCTGTCCGTGATCGGCGGCGCGATTGTCGGGGGCGTCGCAGGCGGTGTAGCCGGTCACCTGTGGCGCGGCATGTCACGCAAGGACATGAAGGAGCTGGGTGAGACCCTCGATGAAGGGCAGGTGGCGCTCGTCGTTATCGGCCGCTCAGAGCTGGCAAAGCAGATCAAGAAGGCCACGTCCCGCGCACAAAAGCGGATCGAGAAGCAGTTGAAGGTGAATGCGAAGGAGTTCGAGAAGGAGCTCGAGGCGGAGTCCAAAGTGGCCCGCTAGCTGTTTTATGTGCTGTGGTACAATGTGTCCCACAGCACATAAAACAGCTAGCGCGCGCGGAGCGCGGTAGCTGAAGAAGATCATACTTAGCAATGCATCCGGCAAGCTCACGCCACTTAGTCGTGCCCTGTGCCAAGCAGAATATAGCTAGGAGAGATTTCAGTATATTGACCAAACAGACCATCAACTGGTGGGCCTCTTCTTCTATGATGTCTTCGACTGGCGAGAAGATCTATCCATACCTGATCTTCTCTGTATTCTGAATCGAAACCAGCAGGCCAGAAGCTAAATGTTTTATAGTATTGCTATGGTAACAAAAAAAGAAGGCTTTATAGAGGCAATACATTCAATAACAGTTGGGCATCATCAACTCTACTATCGTACAGTCGGTCAGGGATCTCCTCTGGTGCTTCTTCACGGTTTTGGTGTTTCGGGGTATATATGGCAGTTAATGCTGCCATATCTTGCTCAACGCCATCAAGTGTTTATCATAGACCTACCAGGCTATGGAAAAAGTACCTTTACACCACCATGGCGATTGCGGGAGATGGCCCCATTATTGATAACCTTGTTACGAGAGCTGAACCTTTCTTCAGTAGCACTCATGGGGCATTCTATGGGTGGAGCTATCGCACTTCACATCAGTGCTTCAACTCCTGAATTGGTTGAGCGACTCGTGCTCGTCAGTGCTGCAGGCATTCCCTTGAATGCACACCTGTCACATCTTGTATTGCGCTCTATACGCTCCTTTTTCCAGCAGGGAAATGGTAGTTATCCTTCGGGACTTATACAGGATGTCTTGCAACCCCGCCCTTTGCTCTTCTGGCAAACTGCACAAGAGATGATGCACAGTGACTTCCGTGCTGAAATCGCGGCTAACAAAATTCCGACATTGATCATCTGGGGAGAACAAGATGTCTTCCTGCCTATTTCTCTAGGGCGGGCATTACATGCTGCTCTACCACATGCTACTTTCGTCACCTTGCCCAATACCGGACATCGTCCCATGCTGGCCTTTCCGGAACTAGTAAGTACAATGGTATTGAGTTTTTTAGCCGAGGGCCAATCTGACATTAACCTGGGAGCACCTCTATCATGATGGTTGATATTCACCAAATCGCGGCGAGAGGCCCCTGGCTTCAGCCATGGGGAGGAAAGCCACGCCGCGAAGCCGTACTCAAGTGCTGAATACTCAATCAAAGCTAGACTCCTTTGGTACAATAGAAGTGCTTAGGCACTCCGTCCTAGAGCGGAGCAACGGCTTGCACTTGAGCAACATACGGATTGTGTGAACTAATGGCCTTCGCACGTAAAAATGTTGGGCCATCTAGGAACGGGCTGCCCTGTCAGACCGCCTATTGTCTGGGTCGGTAGCATCTCTGGATAATCAGAGATGCATGCAAAGCTACGGACAAGCCCCTAGCTTCTAGCTATGGGGTCATCTGACCAACCGCAGAAACATGCACTGCTTATTGGCCCAAATGGAGCGAAGCTTTTTAACCATTTGTGCGAGGAATGCATTCGCGTCTGTTCGCAAGTACTATCATCTAGAGGCTACCAGCGCATAGCGACGCCCACCATTCCGCCCCGCGCGGGGCGGAATGGTGGGCGTCGCTATGCGCTGGTAGCCTGTGGGTTATCGAGCTTCTCACCGTTGCCGAGAGCCATTTCAGACAAGGGCAATTACTGATCTGTCATCAGGTGCAAGGGAGCAAGGTTTGCACCCATATCATGTGCGCTCAGTGGGCTTCGTTCCTGCCTTCTTGTCACATGTGATTTTCGTCTGCACTGATTTGTGACTTTCGGGCTCTCCCCCACATTAAGTGTGTCTGCTTGCTTCGACAATGATTTCTGCTTTTAATATCGGACAACACTTTTTGAATATTATCTGTTGCATCTACTACTTGTTTTTCATATTCTAAAAAGTACGGAGTACCGCAAAAATGGAACACAGTCCTGTTACCTCTACATCGATAGTGAACGTCAAACAGGCCATATATATCGAGCAACACATGTGTTTTGTGTAATCATTCGCCACTTTGCCAACGGCCTATGTATAATATTCTTAAGAAAGCTATATTTAAACTGCGGAATATGGGTTATGTATTGCCATCTCTCTGTTTAGCAAGCTGCTACACTGGATATAGAAATAACTATTCGGATCTCTTTTCTCTTGCGCCGCCTTCGACAGCTGGATAAGGGGTTGTAGGTGGGGACACCCCCACACCCCACTAACGGGCCTGCTAGACCCCTTAGTTACCTGTCCCCCCAGACAGGGTCCCCCTGCTGAATAGTTACCCTTCAGGAGCATTTTATGCTTCCCCAATCGGACCAAAGACGCAGATAGGGGTCAAAACCGGGGATTCATCAACACAGTCCGGTTGCTATGAAACAAGGAAAGAAGCAATTCGCTGGGCTGTTTATGAGTCAATAGAAAGGACAAGAATTATGGCAAAGCCATCACTGTCGCATACCATTCGTTACTCGCATCGAGCCCAGCACCTCCTCGTGATGTCCCGACCGTTCCCCGATGGTCGATCACCGTCGAGGCCATTCCAAGGTCACTCCGGCAACGCCGCCCGGACGGGCGGTGAGTTCGCGTCATGTTTATCGTGATGGTGACCCCCGAGTGCGCCCCGGTAGCCGTGGCTGGCGGCCTCGGCGAAGTGATCTTCGGCCTCAGCCGCGAGTTGGAGTTGCGGGGTCATACGGTTGACATCATTCTGCCGAAGTACAACTGTATGCGCTACGACCAGCTCTACCTGCTCACTGTCGCATACCATGATCTGTGGGTGCCCTGGTACAGCGGGTTCGTTCGCTGCACCGTCTGGTTCGGGCTCGTCCACGGTAGGCAGTGCTACTTCATCGACCCGCACTCACAGGACAACTTCTTCAATCGGGGTCACCTCTACGGCTCGGTTGACGACGTGACCCGATTCGCTTTCTTCTCCAAGGCCGCGATGGAGTTCATGTTGAAGACGAACCGCCGGCCTGAGATCATCCATTGCCACGATTGGCAAACGGCCCTGGTGCCCGTCCTCCTCTACGAGATCTATCAGTACATGGGCATGCCGCATCAACGTGTCTGCCACACCATCCACAATTTCAGTCATCAAGGCATCACGGGAGAGGACGTTTTGTGGGCCACCGGGTTGACCCGCTCGGCTCACTTCTTTGACTACGATCGGCTTCGGGACAACTTTAACCACGCCGCGATCAACCTCCTCAAAGGCGGCATCGTCTACTCGAACTTCATCACGACGGTCTCACCTCAGCATACATGGGAAATCATGTGCACGGATCAAGGGATGGGTCTGGGGCACACACTCTACATCCACGAGCAGAAGTTCGGTGGGGTACTCAACGGCATCGATTACGACGTCTGGAACCCGGAGATCGACCGCTTTATCCCGGCTCGCTACACCCCGAAGACGCTGGACCAGAAGTATGCCAATAAAGACGCGCTTCGTGACCGCTTGTGGTTGCGGAAGGGCTTCAAACCGCTCATCGCCTACGTCGGCCGCATCGACCGGCAGAAGGGCTTGCACCTCATCCACCACGCCATCTTCTACTCCCTGGCCCGAGGCGCTCAGTTCGTCCTGCTTGGCAATTGCTCTGACCCAGCCGCCAACGCGCATTTCTGGCACCTCAAGCACTACCTCAACGACAACCCCGACTGCCATCTCGAGATCGGCTTCGAAGAGGGCCTGGCGCACCTGATCTACGCTGGCGCTGACATGCTCGTGATGCCGAGCATGTTCGAGCCGTGCGGCCTGAGCCAGATGATCGCACTGAAGTACGGGACCGTTCCCATCGTCCGCGCCATCGGCGGGCTGGTGGACACCGTGTTTGACCGCGACTACTCGGGCCATCCACCCGAGGAACGGAACGGGTACATGTTTCACCAAGTCGATCATTGCGCTTTGCAGTCGGCCATGTCTCGCGCGATTGGACTGTGGTATTCATATCCAGGGGAGTTTCGGCAGTTGATGATCAATGGCATGCAACAGGATCACTCGTGGGCCAGTGCTGGGCAGCACTACCTAAACATCTACGAGCACATCCGTCATAAGTGAGAGCCGGTCCAGACCGGCGAGAGGAGCGTAACCATGACCGACCTTGCGGAATACGTTGACGGGCTTCCCAACATCTGCGGCTCAGAGGAGCGCATCAGGCAAGCGATCCGGGCCAGCCGGACCGATCCGGTGTTCCTGCCACAGGGGGCCTCAGGTTTCGGTGAGATCAACAGCGCCTTCGCGATTGCGTTGCACATGCACCAGCCACTCATCCCGGCAGGGGGTCCTGAACTGCGGACGGCACGGCTGATCAGCAACTTGCAGTGGATGCTGGACAACCCGGACAGCGGTGACAACCACAACGCTGGGGTGTTCTTGTGGTGTTACAGACGGATGGGCGAGTTCGTCCCTCAACTCCTCGACGAGGGGTTCCAGCCTCGGGTCATGCTCGAGTACTCTGGCACGCTGCTCTACGGATTGCGCCAGATGGGCGCTAACGACGTGCTCGACGCTCTGGCGCGGATCACAGGTGACGAGCGCTACCGCCGGGCGGTGGAGTGGCTGGGCTGCCCGTGGGGTCACGCCGTGGCTCCCTCCACCCCGGTCCAGGATTACCGCCTGCACGTCGAGGCCTGGCAGCACCACTTTGCTGCCATCTTTGGCCTCGACGCCTTGCGCCGGGTCCGCGGCTTCTCGCCCGCAGAAATGGCGCTTCCCAACCAGCCCGACGTGGCCTACGAGTTCGTCAAGACTCTCATCGACTGCGGCTACCAGTGGGTCCTCGTCCAAGAGCACACCATCGAGCAGCCGGACGGGCAGGCTCCGCAGCACCGCCATCTCCCGCACCGCCTCGTCTGCACGAACTCGCGGGGCGACACCGCTACCATCACGGCCGTGATCAAGACACAGGGCAGTGACACGAAGCTGATCAGCCAGATGCAGCCGTACTATGAGGCCAAGGGTCTGTCCCGGTTGGATCTCGCCGGCAAACAGATACCCCCACTGGTCACCCAGATTGCCGACGGGGAGAATGGCGGGGTGATGATGAACGAATTCCCGGCCAAGTACTTCGAGGTGATCCGCGAGTGCTCCGGCTCTGGGACGCCGATCATGAACGTCACCGAATACCTCGAGCGGCTCCAGTCGGTGGGGATCCATGAAAACGACCTCCCGGTGATCCAGCCTCTGTTCCAAGCACGGATCTGGGAGCGCATGGTCCCAGGCGACGGGCCGGACCGGCTGGCGGAGGTGATCAAGCAGCTGCGGGCCGAGGACGGGCGCTTCCACATGGAAGGGGGCAGCTGGACCAACAACCTCTCCTGGGTCCGGGGCTACGACACGGTGCTCGTGCCCATGGAGAGGGCCAGTTCCCTGTTTCACGAGCGGATCCTCGCCAAGGGCATCCAAAGCTCCGACCCCCGGTACCGCAACGCGCTGTTCCACCTGCTGACCGCGGAGACCAGCTGCTACCGCTACTGGGGCGCGGGAATCTGGACGGACCGCGGCACCGAGCTCTCCCGGCGTGTCAGTGAGATCGTGATCCACGACCTGTAGTCACCAAAGGAGCCCCACCGATGGCCAACGTATCCTTCGCCCTGGTTCTCAACTTGCACCAGCCCGCCTGGAACCTCGAGGATCTCCTCCAGCACCGGGAGTGGGAAGCAAAGGAGATCCTCTGGGCCATCGATCGGATCCCCCGCTCGCTTTGGACCTATGAGGACGTGGGTCGGGTTCACCTTTCGCTGTCCGGCACCCTGCTCGAGACGCTGTCGAGCCCGGAGTTCCAGCACCGCGTGTACGGCATGGTGGACTGTGGGTCGCTGCTGTGGTATTTGCAGAACACCCGGATCATCCAGATCCTAGGCACAGCCTATTATCACCCCGTCCTGCCACTGATCCCCAGCGCCGACTGGGACGAGCAGCTCGAACGATGGCAAGGAATCGGGCGGCACTTGTTCAACCGCCCGAGCTTCTCAGGCTTCTGGCCCCCGGAGATGGGCTTCTGCATGGAGCTCATCCCCACCCTGAAACGTTGGGGGTATCACTACGTGCTGGTTGACAGCGAGCACGTGCAGCCAGTCACACCCATGCGATGGGAGGAACTGCGCTACCGTCCCCACCTGGCACGCTTCGGGGGCGAAGAGATCATCGTCGTCACACGGGACCGGGAACTCTCCAACGCCCAGGAAGGAGGAATGGAACCCGGCTGGTTCATCCAGGAGATGCTCCAACGAACCAAGTACTGTGAGTTCCCGCCGCTCGTGACCACATGCACCGACGGCGAAAACGGCGGTTGGTTCCGGAATACGTCTCCTCGTGCCAACTTCTGGGGCTACTTCTATCAGGGCCTGATGGAACGAGTCCGGGCGAACCAGAGCGGCGGGATCCATCCCGTTTTCATCGACGAGTACCTCGATATCTACGGAGCTCACGGCGAGGTCTCGGTCGGCCCAGGAGCATGGAACACCGGCTGGCATCATGGAACCGGCTTCATCCAATGGACAGGTTCGCAGGCGCAGCAGGAGGCCCGCATCAGGCTCGCCGAGATCAGCCAAGCCGTCCACGACGCGCGCCGCAACGTCATCGCCATTTCAGCTCAGGACCCCGAGCTCTACCGGCTGCTCGAAGAAGCCCACTGGCGAGTCCTCAGAGCGGAGACCAGCTGCAACTTCTTCTGGGGCGAAGCATGGGTGCCCCGCGGTCACCACGACCTCGACCAGGCCAGCCGCTTGCTTGACGAAGCCGGGGCGCACTTCAGCTAGCGTCGGCTGCACTCGCCTTCCAGACATCCGGATCATGGACCAGGTTGAGCAGGTCCATCACGACATTGTACCGCTGCCGCAGCGGGGCTACGTGTAGCTTCATCTCGCATCGCGGCTCTCCCCCGCTTTGATATTGTTGGCGAATTCCCGATAGTGCGCTTGGAACCTTATTGCTCTACCTGGTTCATCCTGGAAGAGGTGGAGTCGTCACATCATTGCTCCTCTCGGTCAAAATTATCCATGGGTTCAGTTTGCCTGGGCTGCTTCCACAGCTTCATCCTCTGTGGCATAAAGTTTGATGACATCGCTCAGGCGCGTCAGCTTAAAGATGCGCTGGTAGTGCTCACTCAATCCAAAACAGAGCAGATGCTGCTTTTGACGGTTGATGCGAATAAGTAGTGTGACTAACAAACCAATTCCACTACTGTTCATGTAATCCAGTCCGGCAAAGTTCAACATGATGATATGCGTGGTCGGGGTACTGGCCTGTGTATAGGCGTCCATCAGGACGGCTTCCGCCGTGGCCGAGAGGTCACCCTCGATATCGATAATACTTATAGCTGGACTGAAATGACGAACATGCATCTCGATATGCGTTTGTGGCATAACATTCCTCCAAAGAATATAGAGAAGTCCCAGGGGTAGGTATACCTGGGACTTACGCCTTCTGATCATTGGTGTTGACTGCTTCCCGGTACATGATCAACTCGACCACGTTGTGGTGATCATCTCTGCTTATATGCAGTTCATCCACCAGGTTTTTGATGAGGAATAGTCCCCATCCGCGCGGTGTCTGGCCTTCCGCCAGTTTCGCATCGAGGTCAAGCGCAGTGATCGTCTCGGGAATGGATGATCCTTCCCCCTGATCGCGAATGCGCACCATAATAGCGGTATCCGAAGCCAGGACCTGGAAGGTGACTTCTTTCTCGGGCTCATAGTGATTGCCGTACTCCATTGCATTCATGACAGCTTCAGCCACGGCTGTTTTGAGGTCGGCAAGTCGCTCAGGGGACAGGTGCAGTGGCAGCACCGCGCCAGCTACCTGTTCCATGGCCAGTTGCTCATTGTCAGGAGCGCTCGCTATGGCCGCTTCCAGCAAAAGTGCTGGTCGCTCTTGCTGTTTGTCCAGCGTGAGCGCTTCGGGTGTTCTTTGCAGCACTACCATCGTCACGTCATCCTCTTGCTCCCAACCCTCCCCCGTAAACGTAGCCAGCTCACCAAGTAAAGCAGCGATGAGCTGTGCCCCATCAGTATGGGTCCCCACCTGCTCCCTCAGATGAGACAGGCCAAACATATCCCGCTGGGGATTATGAGCTTCCACCAGGCCATCGCTGTACAAGAGGAGGCTCTCTCCAGGATCCATCACTGCTTCATGTTCGTCGTAGCGTGACCCGGGCAGCATCCCCAGGGGCATTCCCGTTGCCTGCAGTTCAGCAACATTCCCTGCCTGGCGTTGATATGGCCATTCATGGCCGGCATTGGCATAGCGCAACCTTCCGCAGTGTGGATCAAGCATGGCATAGAAGCAGGTCACAAACATGCCTGATGGAATTCTGGCCGCCAGCAGTTCATTGACCCGTGCTAACACCTCACCTGGGGAAACGGTTTCCGGGGCGGCGGTGCGCAGCATCGTACAGGTCGTCGACATCACCAGGGCGGCAGGCACCCCCTTACCCGCGACATCGCCAATGACAATTCCCAGGCGACCGTCAGCAAACGGCAGAAAATCGTAGAAGTCGCCCCCGACCTCCCGCGCCGGTTGATAATACGTCGCGATCTGCCATCCCGCTGGCGTGGGCAGCTCCTCGGGCAGCAGTGCGCGCTGTATTTGCTGAGCTGTCCGCAATTCTTGTTCAATCCGTTCGCGTTCGCGCACCTGCTCTTGCTGTTCGCGCACCATTTGAGCGACCCGCAGAGCAGGTGCCACCTGGGCAGAGAGTGTGTTAAGCAGAGCACGATCCTCGGGAGCATACTTTTGTCCGCTTAGTCGTGGCCCAAGGTTGAGCAGCCCAACCAGTTCTCCCCGGCTAATCAATGGCAGGGTAATCTGTACTCCAGCCTCCTTCAATGCCCGCCAGAGCGCTGAATCCAGGTGGATATGGTCGATATCTACAACATCTGTCGTTTCTAAAACAGAGACAACCAGTGCGTCATCGTTGGGAATATCGAGCGCAAGAGGCTCTGCCGCTTGCTCATTCTGTCCCCACTGCACCAGGCGCAACGTTCCATATTCGTCATCAGACGCTGTTGCGCACTGCCAGAGTGTTACCGAGCTTGGCAGCAGTGTTTCTCGCACTACAGTGATGAGGCGCTCGTTTAGCTGATCCAGGTCGATCTCCTCACGCAGCGTTGCCGTGAAAGCGGCGATGACCTTGGCGGCATCATACGTACTCCGGTAAAAGCGCCGATCGATGATGGTCTGAAGGCGCGTCCGCAACGGCTGAAACAACACAACCATTATCACAGTGGGGACGACAATTCCAATATCGCGGGCAGTTTTATCTCCATTCGCCTGGATGACCTGAAATGTTGCAATGCCAGCGAAGTAGACGAGCGCCAGGCTAATCGTCAGCAGGCTATAGACCAGCGAACGATTAACGAACAGGCCGAAGTTGACAAGCCGCGTACGCACAAGGGCAAAGCCAATAGATACCAGGATGAGCGCGACAAAGAGGAGAGGATACGCGTGCGTAGCAAAGGTCGCCAGGACTAAGATGATCAAGAAGACACGGAGGATCCACGCGAGAGTAAATCCAATGCCACGCACGATGCGCATGAGGATATGCCAGAAACGACGCGAGAACCCCGTGCGCTCAGCAGGTGAAGCGGAAGATTTCACGGGCCGGGATGCATCAGGGGTCATACCATCTTACTTCCTTGCTGTTCAAAGACTTCTGCAATAACCAAAGATAGGCCGCCAGGCAATTGTCCAGGGGGCAAGGAAGAGATGTTCCGGTGCCAACCTATAGTATTACAAGTGCGTACATGCCCCATATGCAAGTGTAGCAGAGAGATATCGCAATTGCAAGAAGTTTTTGGAGTATCCTGGAGTTAGGCATAACAAATAAGCCACGCATGTGCCTCAGCACATGCGTGGCTTATTTGTATGGCCCCTCACCCGTAGAAACATCTCAGGCGCTGTGCCTGTCACGCTGCCTTATCGCTGGCACGCCAACGAGCGTTGGCTCGCCTTTTTCCGTAAACTCAACTATGGCGCTGATGCGCTCCAGGCGTTGTTCAATAGCTATTGAGCGCTCATGCATGGCCTCGAGCCGTTCAACCAGCTCCGCGAACTGCTCGTTTATACGCAAGTATTGTTCTAGCATCAGTGACTCAGACGAGATCAGGTCTGTCTTCCCGGCGTTTTCTGCCCCACCGAGTTGAGGTGCAGAGACCTCTACATCCGTAGGTGAATCGGAGGCAGGTTCTACTACGGTACTGGCTCTGACTGCTCCGGCACCTGATTTGGATTTCTCGCTTTTACCACCCATTGCTAGCAAAACAGCGCCAATTATGGCAACTATACCCAGTGCTAATAGCCCTCCGGTAATCAGCATTGTATTCCCCTTTCAGTTCAGTAATATGTCCAGAGTATCCACCCCAACAGGATTGCAGGTCTGGTCATTCGCTTCCTGCCAGAGATGGATACCTCTTATACTCGGATTTTCTCCTAGTGAAGATGAATGGTTACTTCAGCGCTCATACCTGGCATGAGGTCATTACCTCCGGTCCCATCCAATGTCACAATCACAGGGATACGCTGACCCACCTTGGTAAAATTACCACTGGAGTTGTCCGAAGCAGGCAGCAATGAAAACTCCCCGGCCGTGGCCTGGACAATACTTTGTACATGTCCAGTATACGTGGTTCCGCGATAGGCGTCTATATGGATATCTACAGCCTGATTTACCTGCACATTATTAAGGACATTTTCATCGATATAGGCGGTAACTTGCAAATTATGGAGATTGGTAACCTGGATAAGCGCGAGCCCAGGTGAGACCATCTCTCCCTGCACAGCCGAGGCCTGTACAACGGTACCAGCGATAGGGCTGGTAATATCCAGACTATTATTCTTACCTATAGCAGGCGCTACTGTTGTGACTGTGGCCACGACCTGTCCGGCTGTCACCTGGTCTCCCACCTTCATTGCAAAGTTTGTCAGTTGACCCACCTGGGGGCTACTAATATTGACAATTTGCCCGCTGACCTGGGCATCGTCCGTACTATAGTAGGTATAATTGTTATAGAGCCAATAGCCCGCACCGCCAACTAGAGCAAGTAAGGCAAGAAAAATCAATAATGGAACAAGGATCAATCGACGCATGAGAACGTTTTTCCTTTCAATACAATAGTAGAGCAATAGCCAATTTTAGTGTGTCCTGCCAGGGAGGCATACTTCCCGGCGAACGATAAGGTGAACGATAAAATGTTAGATTGCGAGTAAAGCTTCTTCGCGCGCCTTCTCCTCTTCCTCCTTCTCAGGATCAGTGAGTGGTCCAGGCTCCGTCGGCACCTGTTCGCGTTTACGCGAACGCACAAAGAAGGTGGCAATCAATGCCACGCCAGTGAGCAGCAGGCTCAGCCAGAAGGCATCTTGCATGGCCAGGATGGCAGCTTGCCTATGAACGAGGCCGCTAATGATCTGCAGCGTTGTAGAACGTGCCGCCCCCAACGATGCCCCTCGCGCCACGAAGAGCGCCTGTAAGCGCGTAACAAGTTGACCAAGCGGCGAATCTGCCGTAACTTGTTCCGCCAGGGCACTGTAGTGAATTTTGCTCTGGGTCTGCACCAGGGTAGCGATAAGCGACACCGCCAGGGAACTGGTAACAAAGCGCAGCGTCGTATTGACAGAAGAAGCCTGGGCTAACATGCGCGGCTTGATCTCCGCAAGCGACGAGACGGTCAATGGCTGCAGACACAGTCCGATGCCAAAGCCCCGGATGATCTGCACCAACTGGAACTGTCCATAGGGCAAAGAGAGAGAAAGCGAGGTAAACTGCCAGAGCGAGATACCCAGGAGGATCAGGCCCGGAAGCACTACCGCCCGTACGCCAAATTTATCTACCAGGCGTCCACCTACCACTACCGCCACCATAGAAGCAAAGGCCTGGGGTAGTAAAATGAGACCGGACTGGTAGGCGCTCAATCCACGCAGGCTCTGCAAGTAAACGGGTATGATGAAGAGCCCTCCGTAGAGCGAGAAGGTAACCAGGATACCGGCAATGTTGCTCGACGTGAAAGGACCATTGGCAAAGACGCGCAGGTCCAGCAGCGGCTGTCCTCCGCGCCTGGCAGTGCGCAATTCAACGATCGTGAAGATGGTGAGCAACACAACCCCTGTGATCAGGCAGCCCAGCACTTTAGCCGAACCCCAACCGTCGGTACTGGCATCCGATAAGCCATAAAGCAGAGCAGCTAAGCCGACAGCAGACAGTAAAAAACCTGGCAAGTCGAAGCTGTGGCGTGCTTCTGCCGCACCCTGGCTCAAGAACAGGACCGCCAGGATAACTCCCACAATACCGATGGGCACATTGATATAGAAGATGAGTTGCCAACTGGCAAAGGTGACGATATAACCACCCAGCGTGGGACCAAAGGCAGGAGCAAGCAGGATCGGAATACCCAGCGCACCCATGGCTGTGCCTCGCTCTTCCGGCGGAAATACCTGGTACAGCATAGTGATGGACAATGGAACTAGAAATGCTCCTGCCATCCCCTGCAATATACGGAAGATAATCAGTACGGGTAGGCTCCAGGCAATACCACACAAGGCCGAGCCTAGCGTGAAAGCCGCGAGCGCAAACAGGTACAGGCGCTTGGTGCCAAACCGGTTCGCCAGGTAGGCAGTGAGCGGCGTCGCTACACCCTGAGCCAGGGTGTAGGCCGTCAGTATCCACTGGACGCTATTGAGGTCAGCCCCAAAAGCGGTTTGCAATCTGGGAATAGCAACATTGACGATAGTACCATCCAGAATAGTCATAAAGATTCCGAAGATCACTACGATGGCAACCAGCCACTTGTACGCCATTCCTCCTCCTTGCTGCGTGGTAGAAGAGGCACTAATTTGCATAAGATGAAACTCCTTATATCAGTTTATCGCGATGATCAGGTACAGGAAATTTAGTCATTTTTTGCAGGTTCAGGAGCCGCAATGCCGCGGAAATAGATGCGCTCCACGCAGCGTACAAGCTCGTCTGGTGGCATCTTCTTATCAAGCACCAGGGTTTTGTAAGCACGTGGTGAAAGCACACTAAAGAAAATGTTGAGCATCACAGCGGTGGGCAGTGTGGGGTCAAACATGCCAGCAGCCTTCCCTTCCTCGAGTAGAGCCGTGACGCTTGCGACAATCCGGTTAAGGGTATCTCCTTGCTTTTCTTGCAACACATATTTGAGCAGCACAGATTTGAGTTCTGTGCTGTTGTAGAGCACATACATCAACTGTGCACGTTTCCCGAAGAGTTCCTGGTAGAGAGAGTTGAAGATGAAAGCCAGCTTTTCCTGGGCGTTTCCCTCCATACTATTAGCATGCTCAACCATGAGCAGGACCGTGTGTAACTCTCGCTCAAGCAGCGCAAACACGAGATCTTCCTTGCGGGCGAAGTGCAGGTAGAGTGTACCCTTGGCAATGCCCACGCGTGCGGCAATCTCATCCATGGAAGTTTCATAATAGCCCTTCTCAAGCAGAACCTCTTCAGCAACCTGGAGAATCAGGTTTTCACGCTCCTGCCGCTGCTTCTCCTTGAGCGAGCGATGCTGAGGCATTGCGTCGTGCATATATTTCCCTCCAGGAAGGTATCTGACCTTATAGTTAATATTTGTTTGCCATAAACAAGTTTTGACTATACTTTGTGAATAATGACTAACCAGTCATTATTGTACCTGAAGGTCAGAAATTTGTCAAGGGGGCGTCTCCTGAAATCCCAGGGCTGTTGCATCCTTTCTTTTTGCCGCCTGCGGCGGAGAGAAGAGGGAGAGGAGCGAGGGCACCTTGCGCTCCGGCAGGGGACAGCGTCCCCCTGCACCCCTATTTATGAGTAAATTTCACCAATATATTCAACAAAATATACTTTTCTTGACACTTATTCGTCAGGACCTATAATAAGAGAGTGACATTCATGTTTTGGCGTTTCGCCTGAATGTTTATAGATATCACCGAAGCTATTAAACACTTGCTTGATAAGATTTTTTCGTTGGAGCCCGATGATGTACCCCTACGAACTTCTCTCGGTCGACATGCCTGCATATGGAACAAAGTGAGCTCTGTTTTTTGTTTTTATATATAGAAATCAATGAACATCCATTTAGGCAGCAATTTTTGAGGTATCCCAATGATGGCGATCAATCCTGAAGAGTCCCTGGCACCCATGCAGATGCCAGTTTCCCATGTAGGGAGCACATTACAAGATCTGCTGGCAGAGACGTGCCAGTATCTCGCTCCAGAAGACATGGAGAGGATTGAACGTGCCTACGAACTGGCAAACCAGGCACACATGGGTGTGCATCGTCGTTCGGGAGAGGCATACATCCAGCATCCCCTCGAAGTTGCGCTGCTGCTAGCGGATATGCGTATCGATGCCGATGGTATTATGGCGGCTTTACTGCACGACGTGGTGGAAGATACAACATATTCATTGGAGGATCTGCGCGAGCTATTTGGCACAGCGGTCACCAACATTGTGGACGGGGTTACAAAATTTGATGCGCTCATCCCCGAAGTTGCCGCGTCGCCTGTCCCGGCAGGGAAACAAAACGGCACGCTCCAGGGTGAAGAGGCCGCCCGTCAACAGCTTCGGGATGATGAACAGAGCACGCTCCAGGCCGGCGAACTGAAACGTCGGCAGAGGTCCGAGACAGTGCGCAAGATGTTGCTGGCAATGGCCGAGGATCCGCGGGTTGTCGTCTTGAAGCTGGCTGATCGCCTGCACAATATGCGCACACTGGGTGTCATGAATCCACGCCAACAACAAAATAAAGCGCGTGAGACCAACGAAATTTACGCGCCACTCGCGCGGCGCCTCGGTATGGCCCTGGTGCAAGCAGAGCTGGAAGATCTGGCCTTTCTGTACCTGGAGCTTGATAAATATACCCGCCTGGCACGCGAGGTAGAAGAAGAGCGCCATAAACGTCAAACATATATTGATGATGTATGCCGCACACTACAGGAAGAGATGGAGCGAGCTGGTATTCATGCCGAGGTCCAGGCATGGCAAAAACACCTGGCTAGCATCAACCGCAAGTTGCAACAAAGTGGGGGAGAAGTGAGCCAGATTCATGACCTGGTCTCCTTCCGCATCCTGGTCAACTCTGCCCACGACTGCTACCTTGCCCTGGGACATATTCATGCCTTGTGGCGACCCAAGGATGGGCGCATCAAAGATTTTATTGCCACGCCCAAGCTGAATGGCTACCAGTCTCTGCATACGACGGTGTTCTGCCTGGATAACAGACTGGCAGAAATTCAAATTCGCACTCATGATATGCAGCGCACGGCGGACTATGGCATCGCCAGCTATTGGTACATGAAGGAGCGCGGCGATTCGCGGCTCTCTTACCAGGAAATGATTGCCTGGATTGAACAACTACGGGAGTGGCAGCGCGAGTTACCGCAGAGCGCAGATGAATTTGTGGAGGCGGTCAAAGGAGATATCTTCCAGGAGCAGATTTTTGTCTTCACCCCCAAGGGTGAAGTCAAGGATTTGCCCCGTGGTTCTACGCCGTTAGATATGGCATATCGTATTCACACAGATATTGGCGATCATTGCGCGGGTGCACGCATTATTACTAATATGGCAGCTACTGGGCGGCTAGTAACCCGCCTGGTTCCCCTGGATTATGAATTACAGGGTGGCGAGATTGTCGATATTGTCGTCAATCGTACCGCGCATCCCACCCGTGACTGGCTCTCTTTTGCCCGTACCGCGACGGCTCGCTCGAAGATTCGCCGCTACTTGAAAACCTATGAGCGCGAAATTAACCTGCAACTGGGCCAAGAGCGTTTAGACCTGGCCCTGAAGGCCAGTGGTGTAGCCGGTATCAGGGTAGTCCAGGATGATGACTTTCTACCGCTCACGACGGGCAAGAAGTATGCCACGCTCGAAGATGTCTATGTGGCGCTAGGCCGCGATGATTTGCAAGTGGAGACAGTGGTGGAACAGCTATTACCCATGTTGGAAGGGAGGGGAGAGATCTTGCCTGTCTTAAAACCCAGGGCGGAGACCCAGGCGGAAGAAGATGAACAGAGCACGGAGAAACAGAACGGCGTGCACAGTCCCGCAGATAACAAGGGATTAAAAAGTGGTACGCCCATCGCCGTCAAATTAGCCCATTGTTGTTATCCCATTCCCGGTGATGCGATTGTCGGCTTCTTCAATCCTGGTAAAGGTATGTTTGTCCATCGCGGCGATTGTCGCACGCTGCGCCGCTATCACGAACAGGCGCGCGAGCGTTTTGTTGCTGTCAACTGGCTACAGATCGAGCCCCAGTCATACCTGGCTCCAATTACTATCGTAGCTCGCGACCGGGCTGGCCTGCTGCGTGACGTGGCAGCCGTGGTAGCTGACGCCGGTATCAATATGACGGCAGTGTCCTCCAGCACCAATGCTTCTTCACAAAAAGCTGTGATCACTGCTACACTAGAGATAGAGGCAGTCGACCAGATTGACCGCATCTTCAAGCGTTTACGTCAGGTCAAAAATGTGGTCAGTGCGAGCAGAACACTCACTAATGGAATAACGACGAACCGCCGATTTGAATAGAAAACACGTAATGTACGAATATGATAGATATGTCTATAAACAACCAGCCATCCTTACAAGATACTCTGGCTAAAACTGTGACCACGCTGCTCGATACCATCAACCAGTATATGGGCGCCGCGGAAATTGAACAGGTAACTCAGGCTCTCCAACTTGCCCAGGAGAGCTCTGGAGGCGTACACGACCATCGTGAAGCCTCGTTGCAAACACTGCGCTTGATTTCGCCCCTGGAGCATGCGCTGGCAGTAGCAACAATCCTGGCCGAGATGCATATCGATGCCATAGGAGTGGCAGCAGGTGTGGTCTTTGAAGCCGTAGCCGCGGATCTGCTGGCGCTTGAACAGGTCGAAAGTGTGCTTGGAGCCCCCGTTGGACGTGTAGTGGGCAGTATGTTGCGCTTAAATATCCTGGAGCGCAAAAAGCAAGCCAGCGCTCACTTCGCAGCGGTTCCAGGCGGCGAAGTCGATAGCAGCCGCGATCAGAAGAAGCGGCGTATTCGTGAAGCTTTACGACGCCAGCAAGCGGAAACAGTACGCAAGATGTTTATCGGTATGGCGGATGATCCGCGAGTTGTCCTGCTGAAACTCGCCTATCGTCTGCACGCCATGCGCATATTGTCGCAACAAATACGCCAGTCCTCTGGCCAGCGCACTGACCGGCAAGAAGCGCTGACTATGGCCCAGGAGACGCGCGAAATCTATGCCCCGTTGGCGGGCAGGCTAGGTATGTCGCGTGTCGAAAGTGAACTTGAAGACCTGGCTTTTGAAATACTGGAGCCGGATAAATATGCCTGGGCGCTCTCGCAGGTTGAAATGGAGAGCAAACAATGGCGTTCCTACGTTGAACGTGTCTGTGACATCTTGCGCAAAGAGATGGCCACAATCGGTCTGAAAGCAGAAGTTTCGGGACGTGTCAAACACCTGTACAGCTTCTACAAAAAGCTCCAGCGCAACGCCTGGGAATATGGTCAGGGAGGAGATCTAGAGTCTGCCCTGGATGCTGGACAGATTCACGACCTGATCGCCTTTCGTATTCTTGTAGAATCAACACCCGACTGTTATCTGGCGTTGGGCCACGTACACAGCCTGTGGAAGCCTAAAGAGGGGCGTATTAAGGACTTCATTGCCAATCCTAAATCTAATGGCTACAGCGCCTTGCATACCACCGTCTTCTGCCTGGATGACCGGCTGGTAGAGATACAAATTCGTACCTTTGCTATGCATGAAATGGCGGAATATGGTGTGGCCATGCACTGGCATTATAAGGATGTCGGTGATCGCGCCTCAGCATCAGCTCGTGAATTGCTGTCCTGGCTGCGCCAATTAGCGGATTGGCAGCGCGATCTGCGCTTCTCGAACGCCAGTGACACGGAGTTTGTCGAAGCTTTCAAAGACGATCTCTTTGAAGAGCAAATCTTTGTCTTTACACCTAAAGGTGAGGTCAAAGACCTCCCCGTAGGCTCAACGCCGTTGGATTTTGCCTATCGCATTCACTCGATGGTAGGAGACAAATGCGCAGGTGCGCGTATCATCACCGAAAGTACTAATGGGGTAACCGAGGGTGATCGCCTGGTGACACGTATGGTACCCCTGGATTATGAGCTTAAAAGCGGCGAAATTGTCGATATCGTGACCAACCGCACAGCTCACCCAACGCGTGACTGGCTTAATTTCGCGCGCACAGCTGCCGCTCGTAGCAAGATTCGCCACTACCTCAAGACACATGAGCGGGATATCAATATCCAGATCGGACGCGAGCGGCTGGACCGCGAATTGAAGATTCGCGGCGTAGTGCGCGGCGTCGAGGCTCTGAATGAAGACGCTGAGAAATGGCTGGAAGAAGAGTATACCAACAAATCATTTGAAGATATTCTTGCTGCCATTGGCAGCGATGAAATACGCCAACACGCGGTTGCCGTCAAACTGCTTGATCACTGGCAACAACGCGAGGGTAAAGACAGCAAAGAGGAAGATGAACTTCCTCCGCTTCCCACGACGGCTCCCAAACAGGGCTCTTCTGCCCGGCTGCAAGTCGCGGGCGTCAGTGGCTTATTGACGAGCCTGGCAAACTGTTGCAATCCGCTGCCAGGTGATGAGATCGTTGGTTTCATCAGCCGCGGCAAGGGCGCAATCGTCCACCGCGCTGATTGCCAAAATATTGGCCGTTACCGCGAGCGCGAGCGCGAACGCTTGATCTCGGTGAGTTGGGACGGTATGAACCAGCAACGCTACCTGGCACCTGTCCTGATTACAGCTCACGACCGCTCGGGTCTCATTCGCGATATTGCCACGGTTGTCTCTGATGTTGGCGTGAACATGACCTCGGTCAGCACTAATGTCAGTAGCAAACAGATGGCCCTCATTAGCGCCACCCTGGAGATCGAGAACCTGGATCAGTTGCAACGCCTCTTTACCAAATTGGAGAAGGTGAAGGATGTCCGGCACGTCGAACGTGATTTAGGGAAGAGTAAGAAGAAATAGCAGGTATGCGTTCGCATACCTGCTTTATCTTTTCGGCTTTTGTATACTTAGCCGCGTAGACGCTCCAGTACGGGAGGCTGACGCAATTTCGCTAAAGCACCAGCTTCAATCTGGCGCACACGCTCACGAGTAATACCCAGTTCACGGCCCACCTGTTCGAGCGGATGAGCCTGACCATTACCAAGACCAAAACGCAACTGTAGCACCAGCCGCTCTCTTGGAGTCAGAACCGACTCGAGTACGCGCTGGACTTCGTCCTTTAAAGTCTGGGTGGTGGCAATGTCTTCAGGTGAGGCAGATTCTGTATCAGCTAACACATCTCCCAGTTCCTGCTCTTCATCCTCGCCCACGGGAAGTTCAAGCGAGACAGGAGCACCAGGAGCTGATTGTAACTCGATCATACGCAAGGGATCTAAGCCAGTAGCTTCCGCTAATTCCTGTTCCGATGGCTCACGTCCGAGCTCCTGCAAGAGGCGCTGGCGTTCGCGACGAATGCGATTAAGAGCCGTATTTACGTAGACAGGCAAGCGAATGGTGCGTCCCTTATCGGCAACGGCACGGCTAATTGCCTGGCGAATCCACCAGGTTGCGTGGGTAGAGAAGCGATGACCTCGACGCCAATCATAGCGTTGCACGGCTCGAATGAGACCTATATTGCCCTCTTGAATGAGATCAAGCAAGGTCAAACCGCGGCCAACGTACCTCTTAGCAATACTGACAACCAAACGAAGGTTAGCCAGGATAAACTGCTTCATTGCGTCGCGATCACCACGCTCAATACGCTGGGCCAGTTCGATTTCGCGCTCGTGCGTAATCATTGGTACCCGGCCGATCTCGCGAAGATAGGTCATCACGGCATCTGACTCACCCGCATCAGTAGTACTGACTGTATTCTCATCCTGATCTTCCGAACGACGACGGCGTATCGCAGGGCGCCGAGCGGGCGCCTCTCCATCTGCAGCCATCGACGGCAGGGTGAGAATAGAAGCAGCCTCTAGTTCAGGCGAGCCTTGTAACTGAGTCAGGTCTTCATGCATAGCAGACATTTCTTCCAACTCAAGGGAAGCCGGCTCCAGACCGTTAAGATCCTCTTCCAGCTCCTGCTCATCTTTACCAGGCCCCTCTTCTACTTCATCTTCAATTGTATAATCAAGATCATTAGCGAGTAGCTGTTCGACGATATCGAAGGCTTTCTCTTGATCTGGGTTCGTTGTTGTATCGTTCAGTGTTAGCGTCGTCCCCGTCATGGCACGCTGTTGTAGGTCTATCATTTTGCGCCCTCCATGAAAAGTACCCTATAATCTTAAACAGCAAGATTTATGTTTTGTCGTCTGGTCCTACACTCAAGGAAAGCGATCCTTAGATCGAACACCTGGTCCGAGTAACGAGTGGGAGGAAGTCAAAGACATGCATTTTCGTTTCTACTATTAGAAACACTGTCAAATAGGAAGATATTCCTTCTCTCTTACAATTATAACGTATATTACCCCTTTCATTCTAGTCCCTATAGTGCGTATTTGGTGCGGCATCGCAAATTCATATATACATATTACGTCTGAAGGCCCTCCAAAGTGGCAAATTGCTCGCTAATCTCCCAGCAAGGAGCGAGATTCTTGGGGCTGGACCTGGGACAACTCCCTGGTTTCAGCCAGCCGGGCTTTTTTAAAGTCACCCTGGGAAGCGAACGCACCCTCTGCCAGTAAGATCGGCGCGATAGGTAATGAAACTCCGACAATCGAGTCCGCTCTTGACGTGATGCTGCTCCTACTCTAGAATAACATTCATGGACGCATTTGCGCAACTCTTAGATATCACCGTGAAACGCATTGACAAAGATTTACCTCTACCTACCTATGCTACGCCTGGCGCGGTGGGTTTTGATCTGCTGTGCCGCGAAGATACCGAAGTGGCTCCCCGCAAGCAAGGTCTTATTCCAGGCAATGTAATCGTCCGTATACCGCCAGGCTATATGCTGCTGCTTACACTGCGCAGCAGTACCCCGCGCCGCAAGGGCCTGTTGATCCCCCATGGTGTCGGCATCATTGACCAGGACTACTGTGGCGAGGGCGATGAATTAATGGTCCAGGTCTACAACTTCCGCGACGAGGCAGTCACTATCAAGCGCGGTGAGCGCATCGCTCAAGGTATATTTGTACCTATCGTACGCGCCCGCTGGCAAGAAGTTGAGGATATGGGCGAGGGTCGTGGTGGCTTCGGAAGTACAGGAGCGTAAGATACATTATGCCGCTACCAGACTATTATGCCATTCTCGAAGTTTCAGCCAGCGCCACCCATGCTGAAATTAAACGCGCTTATCGCCGCCTGGCCCGCCAGTATCATCCCGACCTGAATGCCACAGCGCTGGATAAACATATCAAACGCCTCAACGAGGCCTACAGAGTCCTGGGCAATACCACTAAACGCGCTGCTTATGATCAGCAGCTCCTGCATGAAGCGCAATTGCGCCAGGCTGCACGAGAAACCCTGCGACGACAACAAGCAGAGGCCACGCAAGAGCCAAAAATGACATGGATCGAAGGTATTTTTGGCTTTGTGCGTGAGCTACGCAAAGGGATGAAAGAAGACTAAATGCTTTGTATGTTAAGAACATGAATCATACAAGAAACGAGGGCACCCGCAAGGGGATGCCCCTACTATACGCGATCCACCGTATATAGTAGGGGCATCCCCTTGCGGGTGCCCTGGCTTAAGAGGCTCATTTGTCAGCTAAAATTTTTGCTAAGGCTTGTTCGAAAGCCTGGTAAGATTGATCACCATAGAGCACAAACAGCACCTGTTTGAGACTCGTGGACCCCTTGATATGTTCAATAGCAGTACGCAGAGCGATGGGAGCTGCTAACTCCAGGGGATAGCTATACACACCTGTACTGAGCGATGGAAAAGCAATGCTTGCTACCTGGTACTGCTCGGCCAGGTTAAGACAGCTTTGATAGGCGCTGGCCAGGAGGCGCTCGTCGTCGGCGCCACTGCCATAAATTGGCCCTACAGCATGAAAGACATACCTGGCGGACAAATTGCCCGCTGTCGTTGCCACGGCGCTGCCGGTTGGGCAGCCACCAATTTTGCGGCACTCAGCCATAATGGTTGGTCCACCTGCCCGGTGAATAGCACCATCAACACCGCTGCCTCCGGCCAGGCCGGCGTTAGCAGCATTCACAATGGCATCCGCCTTGACTTTAACGATATCTCCTTGCATCAATGCCAGGGTTACACCGTTAATGGTACGCGTCGACATAAAGGCCTCCCTCTGGTTATCCATTACAGCATTAACCCGAACGGCTCCTCCAACAGGCGTTTGACCTCCTGCAAGAAGCGCGCCGCCGTGGCACCATCAATTGCACGGTGATCGGAAGAGAGCGTCACCTTCATACGGTTGCGTACAACTACTTGCCCATCTACGACGGCAGGGGTCGGAGTAATCGAGCCAACCGCGAGAATGGCGGACTCTGGTGGATTGATCACAGCGGTAAAACTATCGACATCGAACATACCCAGGTTACTGACAGTAAAGGTACCACCGCTGAAATCCTCCGGGCGCAATTTGCCTTCACGCGCTGCCTCTGCCAGCCGGCGCGTCTCACGCGCAATGTCAAGCATACCTCGCTGATCAGCATTGCGCAAGACAGGTACAATCAGCCCCTGCTCCAGGGCGACAGCCACACCAATATGCACCTGTTTCTTCTGCAGGAGACGATCCTCGGCAAATGATACGTTCATTTGCGGCATACGCAGCAAAGCCTTGGCCACCGCCTTGACAATCAAGTCATTGAAGCTGACCTTCACGGGGTTTGGATCGCTAGCGGCATATTCATTAATTTGCTGACGTAAGGCGGCCAGTTTGTCCGTATCGATCACGCTGGTAACATAGAAGTGCGGAGCAGTCTGCATGCTCTGGCTCAAACGCCTGGCAATCGTGCGCCGCATGGCTGTCAGTGGAATCTCTACGACCTCACCTGTATCTACCTGGGGCAGGACAGGTTCCGCCGCGGTTACAGGTTGCGCGGGTAGCGCAGCCGCCTGGACAGGAGAAGGAGCAGGCTGGACACGCGTTAAGGCTGCTTCAACATCGAGCTTAATAATCCGCCCATTGGGACCAGTACCGCGCAAGCCCGCATAATCAAGCTTGTTTTCTTCGGCTATGCGCCGCGCAATAGGCGAAATAAAGACACGTCCCTGCGAGCTTGGAGCAGCGCCGTCAGAGATAGCCTGCTGAGCGCTGGCAAAGACAGCCGGTGCCACAGGTTGCTGTGCCGCTGAGCCCTGCACATTTGGCGGGGTCGGGACGCCAGCAGTTTTTGTCGTCTCTGCGCTCTTGCCACCAGAACCAGGGCTATCAGGTAAAGGTTCATCCGGCGTACCTATCAGAGCAATGGGGGCGCCAATGGGTGCTGAGGAGCCTTCAGCAACCAGTATTTTACGCAGGATCCCACTGGCAAATGCCTCTATTTCGATATTAACCTTGTCTGTTTCAACCTCTGCCAGCATCTCTCCTTTTTTGACCTGCTCACCCTCTTTTTTCAGCCAATGGAGAATCTTGCCCTCTTCCATGGTATCGCCCATTTTGGGCATCTCTACTTTTTTCATCTTGTCTTCTCCCAACTACCTCCTGACGAGAGCAGCAGGTACAATCGCCTTGACCGCCTCGATGACATCACTCTTTTTGGGCATGGCGGCTCGCTCCAACACTTTTGAATAGGGCATGGGCACATCCGCGCCCGTAACGTGTTTAATAGGCGCATCCATATAATCAAATGCATACTCGTAGATAAGGGCAGCCAGGCCCTGACCAGTGCCATAGTATTTCCAGCCCTCTTCAGCAATAACCACGCGATTTGTCTTCTGGACCGATTCAACAATCAGATCGATATCTATGGGTCGAATACTCCTGAGATCGATGACCTCCGCGTCAATACCTTCTTTAGCCAGGTCTTCGGCAGCAGGCAAAACAACATGGAGCATGCGCGAGAAGGTAATAATCGTCACATCCTGCCCGGACCGCTTCACGTCGGCGGCATCCAGCGGAACCGTATATTCAACACCCTCGTCGGGCACCTCGCCCTTGACGTTGTACAGCAGCTCGTGTTCGATGAAAAGGACAGGGTCGGGATCGCGTACCGCGGATTTGAGCATTCCCTTGGCGTCATAGGGCGTTGCGGGTATGGCTACTTTAAGACCGGGAATATGTGCATACCATGACTCAAGCATTTGCGAGTGCTGCGCACCACGCTGCGCGCCGCCACCGCCCGGCATGCGTATGACGAAAGGCACAGCTGCCTGTCCACCAAACATATAGCGCATCTTGGCAGCACTGTTGACAATCAGATCGGAGGCAAGGAGACTGAAATTGATGGTCATCAGCTCAAGAATAGGTTTCAGGCCTCCCAGGGCGGCTCCAATCGCGGCCCCGGTGATAACCTCCTCGGCCAGGGGCGTATCACGCACACGCTTCTCGCCAAATTCTTCAAATAGTCCCTTGGTGACAGCGTAGGTGCCACCATACCCCGCAATATCTTCGCCCATAATAAAGACACGCTCGTCGCGCAGCATCTCTTCACGGATGGCTTCGCGCAGCGCATCGCGATATGTAATTGTTCGCATGCTATGCTATTTCCTCTCGTAGCGGTGGGTAAGGGCGGTAGAATCATCAACCATGACATCGGTATAAAGTTCCGCGAGTTCTGGATTGGGGCTATTATCGGCAAATTCCGCAGCATCTTCGGCGACCTGCGTAGCGCGAGCATCGTTGTCATCCAATTCTGCTTGCGTTACCAGACCAGAATCAAGCAATTTCTTCTCAAAAATGCCGATGGGGTCGCGCGTCGTACGCCATTGGTGCTCTTCCTCACGAGTACGATAATAGGAAGGGTCGGTCATAGAATGGCCTCGGAAACGGTAGGTTTTGATCTCCAACAAAGTGGGGCCTTCACCGGTGCGAGCACGCTCGACAGCCTGTTTCATAGTTTCGTAGACTGAAACAACATCCATACCATCGATCTGCTCGCCTGGCATATTATATGCCGCCGCCCGCGGCACGAGACTATCGACGGCCCAGGCTTTTTGGACCGCCATACCCATCGAGTACTGGTTATTTTCGCAAACATATACCACGGGAAGTTTCCAGATCGAGGCAAGGTTAAGCGCCTCGTGGAAAGCTCCTTCATCAACGGCTCCATCACCAAAGAAACAGGCCGTGACGATATCTTCTTCCAGGTATTGTGCAGCCAACGCCACCCCGGCAGCAATCGGCAGTTGAGCAGCAACAATACCATTGCCTCCCAGCACCCCCAGTTCATTGCTCCACATATGCATGGAACCACCCTTGCCCTTACTGCAACCGGTGCTTTTGCCAAACAGCTCGGCCATGACCGCATTTGGCTCCATGCCACGGGCCAGGGCATGACCATGTTCACGATAGCTACAGAGAATTTTGTCACTTGGACGCAAGGCAGTGATACACCCGACGCCGACGGCCTCCTGACCAATATACAGGTGCATAAAGCCGCCTATTTTACCACGTGTATACTCCTCGGCACTTTTCTCCTCAAAGCGACGAATGAGTGCCATTTGATAGTGGATGTGTAGGAGTTCCGCGCGGGTCAAGCCCGCAACGGTTGTTACATTGCTGATCGCCATAGGCCTCCTCTGATGTTGTAAAGCGTTGTGGATGCCCAGCCCGGCATACATCATTGTATGACGATGAGGCCCTTTATCGCACTACTTTGTGATCTTTTTGCTATGTATTGTACCGCATCATAACCAAGATGCATAGAGAGGAGTACGATTCGCGGGATGAAAAAGGGGTGTCCAAAATGGTGCATAGCCCCCCGTAGAGCTTTGTCAGAGTACATTCTTTTGAACGATCCGCGTCCTGTAACTCTGACTCAATCCCTACCAGGGGCTATATGCTATGGCAGTGAGAACGTTGACGTCTTTCTAGATGTCAATGCAATAGGCACCCATAACAGGTGCCGGGACATTACTTTTTAACAACAGATTCCGCGAGATCCTTGCCTGGGAAGAAACGCACGCGATCCTTCGCAGGCACCTCGATACGCTTTCCATCGCGAGGGTTAACCCCCCGACGTGCAGCACTCTGGCGCACTTTAAATGAGCCAAAGCCAACCAGGCGGACTTCGTCGCCACCTTGTAAAGCCTCGCGAATAGAGACCAAAGTAGCTTCTAACGCCGCTTGAGCTTGCTTCTGGGAAATGTCCGCTTCTCGGGCAATACGCTTTGTAAGTTCCTGCCGACCAACAGTATTTGAGGTCGAGGTCGCTTCGGTTTTTTTGGTAGGTTCAGCCTTCTTTGATGTAGCCATAGATTCAAAGTCCTCCTTACAACAATCAACACACGTCGCTTCTCGTCCCAAATGTATTGTTGGGCCTGTAGAGCGGCATTACAACCTCACTGCCGTAAGGCAGTATAGCACGCGAATCTAAGAAATACAAGCCTGTGACCCTGCTCTAGGGCTTGAACTAAGCCCTAGATCGGCTCCCAGAGCCATCTTATAGCTATCAATCAAGTGAGAAATTGGCCTCTCAGGCGGTTCCATATACTGCTGAGCTTATCAGCAAAATCCTTGAAAAGCATTACCTCCCGGGCTGCCAGATTTGAACGGTACCATCGTTGCCAGCAGAAGCAATACTCTTACCATCGGGTGACCAGGCCAGGTCGTTGACAGAAGTACCTGAGGTAGTGTGGCCAGGATAGTAGTCGGCATGACCGCGATAGGTATAGAGGTGACCACCGTTGAAAGCATCCCACACCTGCACAAGCCCATCACTATTACCAGAGGCAATCTGCCTGCCATCAGGCGACCAATGAGCGATAAAGACTTCGGCTCCCTGACCATTATACGTGTAGACGTTGTCCGCGGTCGCTACATCCCAGACCTCTACTGTGCTCGTGGAGCAAACAGCAATGTATTTCTGATCGGGTGACCAGGAGACATCATGCGCCACACCACCATGATAGCCATAGTAAGCGACGTTACCCGCCGTATTAGCATCCCATATTTGTACATCACCATTACCAGCAACGGCAATGCGCTTACCATCAGGAGACCAGGCCACGCTATTCCAGGGCGAAGGAACGCCCCTGCTAACGTGCTGAGTCCCAAAAGTGAGAATATGCTTGCCAGTCATAGCAAACCACTCTTGCACAGTACCATCATTGCTAGCGGAAGCAATACGGCTGCCATCAGGAGACCAGGCTACATTAAATATGGCGTCTGTATGACCACGGTAGGTCACAATGCGTTCGCCCGTAACAGCATTCCAGACCTGCACAGTCGTATCGAGACCGCCAGACGCCAGGTATTTGCTATCAGGAGACCAGGCCACTGCAAGGGCATCGCCATTATGACCTCGATAGGTGTAGACATGTCCACCACCATGAGCATCCCAGACCTGCACAGTGCCATCACCACTGGCGGAAGCAATACGCTTGCCATCAGGGGACCAGCCTACACTGCTTACATAGTTCGAGTGACCTTGATAAATATAATGAACTGGCGGCGTCAGGTAGTGCTGCACAAAGGCGACAGTACCAGGAAAGTCAACATACGAAGCCGCAATAGCCAGCGGTATCAATATGATAATGAGAATGAGAATCGTCCGTCCCGCTGGGCGACGAAACAAACGCCGTTGTTTTTTTTCTATCATCGTTTCGAGACCTCTTATCCCATTTCATTGTTCTCTACCATCGTTTCGAGACCTCTTTTCATTTTTCTCGGTTCACCCATTTTTTAGAGAAGACGAACGAAGGCCGTCAATTACATTACGACATCAAACGCGAGGCTTTCACATTGCAGATTGATGGAAATGTGCAATAACACAGCCTTTTCCTGCTGCCTCTGCACTGACACAGAGGATTTGTCTGCTGCCTCTGCACTAATACCAGCTTTCTCTATGCTGGCTATGAGTTGAGCGGCCGCAGGCCGCTCAACTCATAGCCAGCACTAATAAATCCTCTGCGAAGCGCCGCAGGCGCTGAGGAGTCAAGCCAGGAGGAGACCCTGAAGCATCAAGAACCCTAAGAATATAAGGATTGCTCTTAAGAGCTGTAGTGAACTATAATAGCACTGTTCATGTTCGCAATGCCTGGATGTGAGGAAAAATGATGTACATAAGTGAACCAGCCGAATATGCTATCCTGGGGCTACTTCAGAGCCAATCCATGCATGGCTATGAAATGTTCCAGCAGTTCAAACATGGAACGCTGGGAGAGATTGTCCATCTCGAAATGAGCCAGATGTACGCCTTTTTGAAAAAGCTTGCACGGTTGGAGTACATCGAGGCCGAACTAGAACCACAGGGAACACGACCACCACGCAAAGTCTTCCATCTCACCGAAACTGGTCGCACGACTTTTTTTCAGTGGCTTAGCGAACCGGTAGTACGACCACGCGAGATCCGTATACTTTTCCTCATCAAACTCTATTTTGTCCAGCAATTTCGTCCCAGGGAGACCACTCCCCTGGTGCAGCAGCAAATTGTCGCCTGCCAAAATTTCCTCAACCATCTTGAGACCAGGCGTCCCCCCAATACAGAGACAGGCGATGAAGCTTTCTTTGAACACGTAGTCCTGCGCGGGCGCATTTACCAGACCCGCTCCCTACTCGATTGGCTACGCGAACTAGAACATGAGCTGGTAGCCAGCCGCTAGCAACCGCCATCGTCTATAAATAAAGGCTACGAGTTGTGTAGCTGCAAGCTGCACAACTCGTAGCCTTTATTTATTAGGAAAAGCCACCGCAGGTGGCTTAAGCCCTTAACAAAAGGCGATAGAGGGGATTATAGGTTTTGTCGCAGTGGCTGCAGGAGACAGCTCGCGAGTAGCGGCGTGTGCGTGGATATTGCTTACCACAGTTTGGACACTCGTAGAAATAGCGAATGGGACGGCGCTGGCGGCGTACACCTTCGCGGCGCATGCTCTCCTGGTGCAGCAGTTGACGCAATTCTTCCACATCATAGCCTGTAATCGCAGCCTCATCGGCAGCAATAGAGTCATAGCCATGATGGCGGTGACGACGTGGGGTACCTTGCACACGATCAGCCAGGTGAATTAACTCATGGGCCATTGTAACTTCAATTGATTGTGGCTGCATGTCTGGCTCAATAAAGATCAGATGCCGGTGAGTGGGCCTATACAATTGCAGCGGATCATCAAAAATAGGGACGGCCTGTGCAAGTAAGGGTTTGTTGTGGTTGCGGATACGGACTGAAGAGCGAGGAGGGGGCGCGGGTAGATAACAGTAGCAGCCGAGAATCATTGCATGCAGCCGTTTGCCTGTCCAGCGCATATACTCGCGGCGGTCCTGGGTAACCGCCACCCGGCTCAATTCATAGGCAGGAAGGTTTAACTTTTGCCAGTAATGCTGAAACCAATCCTTGACCACTGGGCTGGCAAATAGTATAGGCTCTGCTTGCCGGGGTGGCGGCGTGGGGACTGTAGGTTTACGGGCGGCAACCATGACCGCTACTTACTCCTGCCTAGAATAACTGGCATCTCCGGACTTCAAGCCCGGAGATGCGGTTACAATTTTCTCGTCCTTAGAACGTGATTTCAGTATATCAGGCAGGGCTTGTATTGGCAAGCCCACTATGACCAGCTATGCATTCAACAAACCGGGCACACCCAAAAACTATCCCAGCTAGCGCACTCTTTCCATCTGGATGACGATGAACATCCCTTGTATGAGCGCAAGGAGGGCGGTCATACAAGGGATGTGGATTCCTTGCTGTTAAACAAACGTACAGCGTCGCTCCAAGGCTATAGAGAGAGGAAGCTTTCTGTATGCTTTAGCCCAATCCAAAGGTACCCAGAATGTGAACTTCAGAAAAAGTTACAGTCCTTCCCACAGACTGACTAATACACGTGCTTCAATGCCTTCTAGCTTGGCTATCTCGTCTTGCCCGTCCATACTGCTTACTTTCACATGAACTTGATCGAGGTCTATTCCTAACCCTTCGGCAATGTTTCGTTGCATTTCGGGAAGACGTTTCTTCATGCGTGGTTGTTCTCCGCAGAGGATAGTTACGTCTATCGTGCTGAGAACTAGATGATCTGGCACGATGAGACGATGGCGCATTTCGGGGAGGTAGTCAATTGACCTTACACCTGTTTCCCCCTTGTCAGGAAACCAATCATCGATATCTCCCTTATTAACTGCTGCTGCAAGGGCCATCACAATTGCATGTGCAACCACATCACCATCGCTGCGCTTTGTGTTCGGTCCTTTGGGGAACGTCTCAAATGTGACGCCTGCTAGCGTCAGGGTTCTTCCCTCTGCAAAGCCATGGAAATCTGAGGCAAAGGCAAGCCGTTGTTTCTTTGCTAGAGTAAGCGCGATTTCTCGTACCAGTTCTGTGCGGGTTGTTTCATCGAGATGTGTCATTTACTAGCCTCCTCATTCAGATCATATGAGTAAGAAAATTCGTGCAGAGCACCGTTAGCCACAATGTGCGTGTACTCGAACAATGTTCCATCGGCTCCCCATACCCAACGGTCCACCTCAACGATAGGCTGTCCTCTTGAGATGTTTAGCAAGCTAGCTTCCTCCGCAGATGGCATACGGCAATTGAGGCGTTCTCTCGCGTGTGCCGCTCTTACTCCAGTGTGTTCCCGTAACCATTTGAAGAGCGGAATGTACCCTTCATCTTTACCTAGCAGGTCACCGAGCAGGGAGGCAAGGTAGTAACTATCTAAGATGCGGTAGGGTACGCGGTCTACAAGGTGGATGCGATAACGACGTAAGATAGGTGTGCTTGGGTCTGTGCTCATTTTTGCACCTATCTCGTTTCCAGCCGGAATGATCGAAGAAGGTTCAATGAAACGAATAAATGTTTGTCGTCCCTGTTGTTCCATAGCACGAATAAATGAGCCGGACTGTTTTAGCTCAGGTCCGCTAGCAATACTAGCTTTTGTGCTTGGGGAGCGTACAAAAGCACCTCCTCTTGGAACGACGTCAATGAGATTTTCCGCTTGAAGCCTTAGTAGGGCTGTTCGGATAGTCACACGACTGACATTCAACTCGTCGGCTAAGTCTCGCTCTGATGGTAAGCGTTGACCTGATACATAATGCCCTTGAGCAGTACGGTTGCTTAGTTCTTCCACGATCTCATCAATTTTTGTGTCTTTTTCTGATGACATGAGTTCCTAACATCCTTCTTTCTGGTATCTATGGTAGATACCAGAGACATACCAACAATATTACTCCATTCTAATAGCTTTCGCCAATTTTGTCATCCTTTGGTATTGACTTCTGGTAATTACCAGTTTATACTGTAAGAAAGCGCTATTGGTAGTTACCATTGGACATATCCAGTGGAAGATCATTGATACCCCATCGTCTTTCATCTCTGAAAAGGAAGAGGGACCGCATGAGTAAGCGTATTTTGGTCATCGATCACTCAAGAACCATCCAAACACTGTTGTCTATCCACTTCCGTAACGCTGGTCATCAAGTACTTGTGCGTCCCACGACGCAAGATGCATTGAGGGTTCTTGCAGTCCTTCCTGATGCTCCTGATCTGATCTTTCTGGCTATCCATACCCATGAGCAGGATGATTACAAAGTGATACAGTACGTAAAGGAGCATGGGACGTATGCCGATACCGAACTGGTGGTGATGGTGCTGCAAGAAGAGAAAGCACGCGTGCAGCAGACGTTGAGAGGAACAAAGGCGAGGTATCTGCTCAAGCCATTTCATATCCAGGATGCGCTCGCGCTCGTCTCCACGCCATCCCTGGGAGTGCCGTTTCCTCTGGACCACGCACCATAGAAAGAGAGGCAAGAACATGACACCACAAGATCCGCGCCTCCCGCCAGGCGTACCCGTATCCGTCCCAGTAACGCCGATATCTCCAAGTGATTTAACGGCGATTGCCGACATGATGACTGGCTATCTTGCCTTTGTGCGTGTTGCCTTTCGGGTGTCTGCGCACCGTGACGCCTATCTCCACTACGTAGAGGACTTGCGGAGACGATTGGCGGGGAAGTATCGGGACAATATGCCGATCCCGCTCACGCTGGCAGACATGGAGACGATAGAAGCGGCGATGCGTGCCTTTGAGGTGATTATGAGCAAGGTAGCACCAACGAAAGAGCGTGATGCAACCATTCATGCGTGCATGTGCTTGCGTCAGCGCATAGCGGTGATGCGCTCTGGCTCTCCTGCTCGTCGCTCCCTCAACGAGCTGCATTCGTGAGACGTTCAATTTTTTCGATGGTCTTGTTCCGGCAGGCCTACTACCGTTTATGCACGAAACGACTTCACTTCCGTATCTGTCGCGAATGGTCATGGAGATTCTTAGGTGGCGAGCAATTCTTTAAGAGCGTCGTCAATGAACTTGGTATCCACGGGATTGATCCCGCCACCCGCAAAATGCCCCCAAATTGACGGGATTGGACGGAAGGTCGCATTGGGCATGTGCTTGGCTTCGTACTCGTTGTCCTCAGGCGTAAAGTAGAGGTCCGTCCGCCCCGGCATGACCATGGCTTTGGCCTTGATGCTGCCCAGCGCTTTCTCAAAGTCTCCGTTGTATTCAGAGTTGGCACTAATATCCCCGTTCTGCCATGTCCACGCCATCGTCAAGAGATTATTCGCATCTTTCCTGAGGAAGAAACCTTCCCAGTAGGAGACGAGGAAGTCTTCGAGCGAGCTGTAGCCCATGTCCCGGTATCGCTCTTCCCGGTAGAACGCCTGCGAGAAGCCCCATCCAGCGTAGACGCGTCCCACTGCGCGCAGGCCCGTGGCCGGTTGCTCCACGTACCAACCGTTGTTCCATGCTGCGTCAGCCCTCAGCGCTGCTTTTACCCCCTCCAGGAACACAAAGTTATGCGGCCACGTCTTGGCCGTTCCACAGAACGGCGCTATGCGCTCGACCATATCCGGGTAGCTAGCTCCCCACTGGAAGGTTTGTTGGGCGCCCATTGACCAGCCGGTCACCAGTACGACCTTCTCAATGCCAAACTTCTCCGTGACAAGGCGGTGTTGTTGACGCACGTTATCGTAGACGGTGACATTAGGGAAGCGCGCCCTGTCAGAAGGTGGCGGCGTGTTGCTGGGGGACGAAGACAAGCCATTGCCCAACATGTTCGGGATAATAATGAAGTATTTCTGGGGATCAAGCGCCATGCCCACGCCGAGCAGCCATTCGTTGTCATAGTGCTGCCCCGAATACCACGTGGGGTAGACGATGGCATTGCTCTTATCGGCGTTGAGCATACCGTAGGTCTTATAGGCGAGTTGAGCGTTACGTATGGTCATGCCAGACTGCAAGGGAACATCCCCAAGTCCGAAGATCTCGTAATCCATCTCCGGCTTCTCCTTTCCAGGCCTTTTCTCAACGAAGGTTTTGGATGCTTGTCTTTTTCTTCCTGGGGCGAATCTAGGGTCTACAAGGAGTATGAGTATTAATGGAATAGAAGAGGGAATCCATTGATACCCACACCTCTAAATGCTATGACACGCACCCGATACCAGGTGAACGACTAGCGAACGGCAGTCGGAACTCCGACCGGAACGGCGAGGAGCTCCTTCAGGAGGTCCTCGATGGCCTTCTTATCTTCTGGGAAGATGCCAAACATCGCGAAGTGGCCCCACAGGCTAGGGATAGGCCTGAGTTCGCTATTGGGTATCATCTTCTGTTCCGCCTCACAGTCTCTCACGGGGAAGAACATGTCTTCCTCAAAAGGCATGACGAAGACCTTGGCCTTGATTCGCCCGAGGGCCGCTTCCAGATCACCGCCCGTGTTTTTGCTGACGTCTCCGTGCTGCCACTTCCAGGCCATGCAAAGCAGGTCATTGGGATCCATAGGAAGGAAGTAGCCCTCCCAGAAGCCGACCATGAAGTCCTCTAGCGAGGAATAGCCTGCCCGACGCCATGCCTCCTCCTTGTAAAACTGCGTGCTTAAGCCCATGACCGCCCAGACTCGGGCATGTCTGCGCAGACCGATATGCACCGCGTGCGGCTCGGTGTACCAGCCGTTATTCCATGCCGGGTCGGACTTGATGGCTTCCATGTGGCTGTCAATGAAGATAGAGTCGTGGGGGGTGACCTGTGCCGTGCCGGCAATCGGGGCCGCCCGTTTGACCATGTCCGGGTAGCGAACCGCCCATTCATAGGTCTGCTGCGCTCCCATAGACCACCCGAGGACGAGCTGCAGTGTTTCAATGTCAAACTTCTCCGTAACCAGCTTGTGCTGCGCCCTGACGTCATCGCCGATCGTCACCTTGGGAAACGCCGCCTGGCCGAAAGGTGGGGGCGTATTGTGCGGCGAGGTAGACAGCCCGTTGCCGATCTGGCCTGGCAGGATGATGAAGTACTCCTTGGGATCCAGTGCCATCCCCTCACTGACGAAGATCTCCATGTGCTTGTGCGTGCCCGAGTACATGTGGGGAAAGAGGATAGCATTGTCCTTCGCCGTGTTCAGTGTGCCGCGGGTGATGTACGCGATCTTGCCGTCCCTGAGCTTTTCTCCCATCTCCAGTTCGAAATCACCAAGCGAGAAGAGTTCGAAGGGCCCGTGGACGTCCTGCGAGTAATATTCGTTCTCTATCACTATAGTCGCACCTTTCTTTCTATTTTAGCTCAGGCCCTCCCGCCAGGGAGTCTAGACCCTGACAGGCTCACGCTCGAGCACTGGAATAGTGTCGATGGTTTCCATGCTCTTCTTAAATTCTACGTACTCGTTATCCATGAGCGCCCGTGGGTTGAACTCTGGGCTGGCGAGGACGCCATGCACACGCCGGCGCTGCATGCCCATGTTGCCCGCGTCATAGATCGGGAAGCACGCGGCTTCGCGAAGATACTTCTCGAACAGGTGCTGCTTGTCGTAGCTATTCACACCAACGACTTGCATACACTTGTAGACGGAATCAAACATCAGCTCACTGCAGAAGACCTTGGACATTGCGCCGATCAGCTCGCCATGGTAATCATGCTGATCGAGGTAGTGCGCCGTCTTCCAGCAGAAGTACCGGCAAGCTTCGATGCGAGCCGCTACATCCCCAAGAATGTAACCAACATTCTGGTAATTGATAATCGGTTGCGGGCCCCCGGACGTATAGGTCTTGCTCCACTTCAGGGCCAGTTCGTAGGCGACTCGTGCGACACCCACTGCCGCGATGCCGGCAACCGGTCCCGACCACGCGAACGCACGGTTGATCAGCAGGTCGCCATTGCCTTTGGTCCCCTCGATCAGATTCTCCGCTGGCACTCGAGCGTTATCAAAAATGATCTCAGAGTTTGGAGTGAGCCTGTGGCCCATTTTGCTGATCAAGTTATACGTCACGCCCGGTGTCCCGCGCTCCACCAGAATCGCCGATAGCCCCTCGGTGCCGCCCTTGTCTGGCTCGGTTCGGACAACCACGAGGCTTACGTTCGCGCCCTTGCCATCCCAGCCGGAGACATTGCAGGGCCAGTACTTGCGACCATTCAGGACGTAATGGTCACCATCGCGCTGGGCGATTACACCCATTCCTGCGGGTCGTGGCAGTGGAACATCGAAATTGGCCGTTCCACCCGGTGTACCCGCTGGCTCGCTCACCGCATAGCCGACAAGGTACTCGGCAGTAGGGTCTGATGTGGCCGCAGATAGCCAGCGTTGCTTTTGCGCCTCGTTGCCGTACCACCAGACAGGCATCATCCCCAAGCCGTTGACCAGCACCGTGCATGCGAACCCTGGATCAACGGCGCAGATTTCCTCTGCAGCGATAATGACGTCAACATTTGAGAGCCCGCCGCCTCCATACTCCTTGGGGAGCATGCAGAACGCAATGCCTGCCTTGTAAGCCTCTACGTAGACGCTCTTGGTGCGCTGGAACCCGCGCAACGGATCAGGCTCGGCATCAGCCTCCCGGACCACGGGTGCGAGTACGTTCTCTGCAAAGGCACGCACATCTGCTTGCATCTTTTTCTGCTCTGGAGTTAACGTGAAATCAATTGCCATTGTTTTCTCCTTCATTTCTTGGTCTAGATGCAAATATCAATTGTCTACAAACCTTCTATCCTGTTGGAAACGCGCTACGTACTACATTGAGTATAATCTTTCCAGGAAATTGGACAGGCCAATAAGCTAGCATGACTGTATCGAGAAGTGCTCACTGGAGGAGGAATATTTGTGTTGTCCTACCAGCAGTGTTCGGAAAGATTGAGCCCCGCTTGCACGAACATTTTGCAAGTATCATCTTGCGCATTACTTATTAACACAAGATATCTATATATAAGAGTGTAAATCTATCAATTTATAAGTGAAGAATTGATCTAAATTATTGCAATATCTCAACCATATCTCAACCTTCTTACTCTTTGCCTTCGCTCATCCTGCTTCTATACTCACTTAATATGCATGCATCAATAGCCGTACGAGAGCCATCGAGCAGTTTATTTTTAAAGATGCCTTTCTACACGAGACCGCATGCTCTATTAACTTCGCTGCATATTCATCAATCTAACTTCGTTGGATATTCATCAATCTGACGAAAGCAAAGAAAGGACAGGATTTTTCTATGAGGAAAATTTCTTACTGGCAGTTCAAATCCGTCTACCTGCTCCTGCTGGTAGGTGCGCTGGCCGTCAGCGCTGCCACCTTGTTGGGCGCTCACGCGACAACCATACGTGGAGCACCCATCCAGGGCAAGTTCACCACGTTCCGCCTTCTAACCAACTGTGGGAACCCAGGCGTAGGTAATGGTTGCGATCCCGCAGGCATCACCAGGGGGCCGGACGGCAACTTCTGGTTCACTGGGGAGGACGGCAACTTGATTGGGCGTATCACTCCCGCTGGGAGCACTACCGTGTACCCCCTTCCAACCAACTGTGGGAACCCCCAGCCCGTAGGAGGGGGACTTTTCGGCTGCGCACCGAAGAATATCACCGTGGGATCCGATGGTGCCTTGTGGTTCACCGAAGAGTTCGGTAACCAGATTGGGCGCATCGACACCAATGGACGCATCACCGAGTTCCCCCTCCCAACCGACTGCGGACAGCCGCCGAATCCACCTTTTAGTTCCGGTTGCGCCCCGCATGACATCACGGCGGGACCCGATGGCGCGCTGTGGTTTACTGAAGAGGTTGGCAATCAGATTGGTCGCGTGACTACCGGTGGGTTCTTCACCGAGTTCCCCATTCCTACGGCCAACTCCAGTCCCTTTGGCATCACCGTGGGACCCGATCACGCCCTGTGGTTCACTGAGGAGAACTCCGTCACCAGTAACCAGATTGGACGCGTGACCATCACCGGTGTCTTCACCGAGTTCCCCACTCCCACCACCTCCTCTCGCCCAACTGATATCACGACGGGACCCGATCACGCCCTGTGGTTCACTGAGAGCAACGCAAACAAGATCGGGCGCCTGACCACCTCCGGGCTCTTCAATGAGTATGCGGTCATCACGCAGAACAGCGGGCTTCAAGGCATCATCAACGGGGGAGACGGCACGCTCTGGTTTACCGAGGCGGATGCAGGTAACCTTGGGCGCATCACCTTGAAAGGGAATGTCTCCGAGGTCGCCGTTCCGATCACGGGGACCAACCCATCTAAACCGGTTGATCTCGTCCCTGGAAACAACCAGGGCGTGATCTGGTTCACCGAGTCGGGTGCCAATAGTGTCGGCAAATTCAAAGTAACGAGCAGCTAGGCGAACCACGTTCGCCTGGGAGTCGCTCCCGGCAGAATTATCAGATAGTGGAGCAGCAAGTCACGCTCCACCATCAACTTGAAATATGGTGTGTGCACGTGTGGTCCAGAGGCCACACGTGCACACACCATATTTCATCCCTTTTACTACCATGCACCCGAATCCTCCAGCGAGGAATACAAAGCTCCTGCTAGTCGACCATATGAGGAATGCGCTTTGAGTTCAATCTATGTGGGTTGCGGTAGTATCTATGTTGACCCGCATGTTCAGCGCCCTAATACGCATCAACCTAAGGATTACTGAGAGGTGAAAAAGAACCAGGTACCCGCAATCAGCGCCCTAATACGCATCAACCTAAGGATTACTGAGAGGTGAAAAAGAACCAGGTACCCGCAAGGGGATACCCCTTCTATGCTCCGAACGAGCCTCTCAAGCCGCCTCGTATATAGTAGGGGCGACCCTTGCGGCTACTCTGGAAAGGTGAACGCGCTTGAGAGGCACTTTCAGATGAGGGGATGAACTGGCAGAGCTACCTTCCCAAAAAGAGGCTGGCGAGGGGCACCACGTGGTGCCCCTCGCCAGCCTGCAATCAAGGACTACTGCTTCGTCTCACCTCAAAGGGTCAGTCCACCAGGATATTGACCGAGTTGCTTGGTAAAAATGTGAAATTGTCACGTGATGAAATTGTCCAGTGGTCGGGAGCAGTAACCATGGGGTCACAAACAGTAACCCTGGCCGTGAACGTGCCATGCGCGTTCACGGGAACAAGTGCGGTGGTTGTGCCCGAACCACCAAAGGAAGCATCCTCATCAAAAAAAGGACTGTCGTTGATCTTTAGGAAAGCATAGTTAGTATTTGTCCCTGTTGATGCGGTGTACCCCTTGCCTGAGAGGATGATCGTCCCACAACCGGTAATGTCGGTGACGATATGAGAGGGACGAACCGACAAATGGGGCTGAACGGTGTGTGCCGAGGCGGTAACGGCAAATGCCGCTACCATCATGAGACAGGCAAGTAGCACTACAACCGTCAAACGCATACGTGTTGAGAGTCGCATTAAGAAACCTCACTTTCAAGTGTATCGAAATCAGAATTTTCAAGTGTGCTGAAATTCAAAAGATGAGAAGATGTTGTTTTACAGCTCTGGCTAGCATCGGATACGAAACCCGGGCACAAGGCCACCCTGAAGAGCCTGCCTGTGAAGGGGTAACATCTACCCCTTCACCATATCCTTCTTCTCAAGACAGATACGGAGTGCCGCATACTCCATCAGTGGCCTCAGCTCGCCCGGACGTTGACGCAGTTGGCATTTACCCCTGGATCTTCATCAAATCCACAGATTGTAAACGTATCGCCAGGCACGAGGAGAGGTTCGCAGACTGTTTTGACCGCGGAGAATCGGCCTAGAGCATCGACGGGAATAAAGGTGGCTGGTAAGCCAGTATCCTGGAAGAAAGCGCCGCCTTCAGAGTCGGTGACATCCAGTTCAGCAGAGTTCGCATGACTCTGGGTTGAAGGCTGGAAGCCCGTGCCAGAAGCTCTGACCGATGCGCATCCATTTATATCGGTGAAGACCTGGTGTGGAGTCACCTTGATATGGGGATTTTCTTTGAAGCTCGAGGCCGCAAAGGCGTTGCCAACAAAAGCGACGCAGAGTAAAAGACAGGTCATTCCCGTTACGAGAGTAACCAAGAGACGCTTTGAGAGTCGCATTAAGAAACCTCACTTTCAATCGTTCAAACGTGTTGAATTATTATTAGAATAGTATATGAGCTGCTCTAACAGGCAAACCTACCCCAGATGCTTCAGCAAGGCATATTGAGAGATTAAGATAGAGAGTCTACTTCTTAAGTCAGTTTGTATACCTCCCCAAAAGCATAAACTGTGACAAGGTCTCTATCGATAGTGCAATTGCAACAAGGAGTAGCTGATGATAAAGCGAGTCATCACTATTCCTTGGTGAGCTTAACATACTCTATAAATGTTGTCAAGTGTTTTTATATATATAGAATAATTTCGATCTACTCCTAAATATGAAATAATTTCGATTTATACCGATTCATGGAAAATACTAAATCCTGTTTTTTATATTACTCCTGGCTGATGCCACTTGTATAACATGATTTTTTATCATATATGATAGACAAGCTATCTAAATTATACAAGAGTATTTATTGTTAAACAAGCGAGCTACAGCACGAATACTCAATAGGATATTTATCAATTTCCTTGTTAATACTTGACTTCCTATGCTATACTTCATCCGGCTTATACCGTATGTATCCATGGATGATGTGATTTGTTGAAAGGGGCGATCTATGAATTTCTCTCATTGGAAGGCGAACACTCAGTGGCGGGGGATTACTATGTTTCTCTTGCCCATACTTTTACTTCTGCTTTACGGCTGTGGTAATTCCCCAGCCCCAAGTCAGGTGTCAGGACAGCAGTTGCTGGCAAAAGTGGCTCACAATTTTACGACGGCAAACACTTTGCATGCCAGCTTCAACGTGAGTATTACTGGTCAAACAGGCAGTCAAACCATGAAGAGTGAGGTATGGAAGGTGGTGCCTTCCAAAAACCGAACTGTTGTGCTTCAATCCTCGCTCGCACAGTATGCTGGAACTACGCTGGTCACCAATGGTAAACAAGAATGGCTATACAAGCCTGCTTCAAAGATTGTTTACACTGGCCTCGTACCATCCTCAGCAAACACGGGCACCAACACATCGGGGTCAACTAACCCTACTGGTCAGGGCCTGTCACCTTTGTATTTGGTACAGCAAGCGTTAACTTCAAGCGATGCACCATTGAACCCTTCATCTGCCACCGTCGGTGGGCACGCTGTGGATGATGTGCATATTGTATCAAAGCCTGGCAGCGGGCAGACGCAATATACTGGTGAAGTGTACATCGATAAGACTACGCAACTGCCCGTACAGATCATTCTTAATTTTCAGGACGCGGGAAATGGAATGAAGGAAGTGATTGATATCCCGACGTTAACACTGAACCAGGCTATTCCAGATAGCATCTTCACCTTTACACCTCCCAGTGGTACCAGGGTCGCATCACTCCCACCCCCCAGTACGACAAATTCTATTACCCTGGCCCGGGCACAGCAACAAGCTGGTTATCACCTGCTAAGCGTTCCGGCCTCTAAGACTAACTATGTGTCACAAGGCGTCTATATACTTGGTTCTACAGGACATGAAATCTATGAGATTGACTATGCCAGTGGTGATTTGACCTTTGCCATTGATGAAGGCAAGTCTCTGGCGGACCCATCGGCTTATCCTGGTACACCGGTAAATGTGCGTGGCAAGGCAGGCACTTTCTCAACTGATAGTGGTGGCGTGACGACGCTCTTCTGGATTGAGAATGGCGTAGGTATCACTATTACTGGTTCCTTGAATAAAAGCGAGATCATTGGGATAGCACAAATGTTAGCGTAGAAAGAGGAATCCTTTTCATACGTAATATGTGTTAAAAGATCTTCATGGACGCCCGCCGCTGCTCAGGCGTAGAGCCTGAGCCTGGGCTTCTGCCGCCCGGGCGTCTTTGGAACGGCGCAAGCGTTT